>Ga0081529_119687_pt1 | contig 19466 bp, 20 predicted proteins | sample EchGeymetagenome_FD_71012 | JGI IMG/M metagenome (GOLD analysis project Ga0081529, IMG submission 71012) | Ferrous microbial mat and aquatic microbial communities from Echinus Geyser, Yellowstone National Park, USA - transect B T=78-80 C v2... ...
AGCTATAATGTTCCAGGAGGCCGGCTCACGTCTAACACTGTTTCCGCTTTGAACATTCATATGGTGACCGCCTCGCACCTTCACCTGATCTTTTCGGGTGAGAAGAGCTTCTGCCTATCATTAAAGGCCACCCGAATTTCGCTTATGAGCTGCCTCAGAGTGGCTGGGTCAGCGTCCCCACGTGCCTGCTTTAAAACCTCATCCGCGGTGGTGAGGAGCTTAAGGTCGTACTCCACTATTTTCATCATGTCCTCCTCGAAGAGCTTGAATCTCGTATAGAACGTGTACATACCAGCCGGTGCGGCTCCCACCTCTTCGCTCACACCCCTGAGCAGGGACAAGATTTCCTCATACTCTGAAATTCGGGGGTCAAAGGGATTCTGGGCTGCAAGGCGCGACTCTCTCAGCCCCAGCTCCTCCTGCGCATTCAAAAGCCTCATCTTAATCGCCTGCCTAACAAGCACGTCATCCTGACGAATCAAATCCTTCCTCTTATAACCCTTGAACCCCGGAAGCATCAACTCCAACTTCTCAAGAGGGGCAAGGGGGGAGTCGGAAACACCACTCACAACAACCACTCAAAGAAGCACACCCTTTACTAGGCTAAAAGCATTTCCCCAGTTCATAGATGGTGTCCAGATTAGAACGTGGTGACCTTTGTGTCCAAGCGTGGAAAAGCGTTATCCGGACACTATCAGTTCATAAGCTCCCCAATACATCGCCCACACCCGCGGGAATCCCCAAAGCAAAAATGGAAGAGTAATAGAGATGCCCGTGTATGAGAACCTATAGCTACCGGGTTCACACCTTAAAAGCCACGCTGGCGGTGGTGCTGAGAGCCCAACTCTTCGAGGCTCGCAGACTTTACAATACGCTTCTCCAAGTCAAGCAATTAGAGTACGGGAAGGGTAGGATATGTAGGCGGGGGACGAGCTCATATGGCTCGCTTCAGAGCTTTGAAAGCGGAATACCGGAATTCGACTCCACTCGTAGGTGGCCCAGCGGGTTGTCGAAGTACTATGCTAAACGCGTGAGAGGTTTTGAAGGTTTTGGAGAGGGCTAAGACGGGACGCGCTTAATGATCTACTTTATGAAGGGCTGGAGACCCATCCACATTAAGCTAAGCGTGTAGAGTAATAACAATTAGGGAGTGGATCCAAACTGGGTATAGTAGGCTTCTTTTCTTTTGGGCTTAACAAAGAGTTTTCTTTTGGGCTGATGTGCCGAGCTTGCTTGGAGCTTTACACGTCACCCAAAATCTGCTTGGCCTCTTTGGGTTGGGGGCCTTATTCGGGACCTCAACCCTCTCAGATACCGAGTAACCCCCCAGAGTGGATTAATAGGGGTTGTGATGAGGTTGAATAAGGCTTTTAAGTCTTTCACGGTTTCTGATTTGTGTTCGACGTACACGTCCATATACCCGATGAGAACCTGTTCGAGGCCTTAGGAGAAAGGGTGATGGAGGCATCCCTCAAATATTTTAGAGCCGACGTGCATAGAATGGGTTTTAGGGAGGCTGAGGAGGATCTACTGGCTCAAGGCGTTAAACACTATGCGCTCTTACCTGTGCCTTCACGTAGCTTTGATGCCGCCAAATTGAACAGGGTTGTTCACACCTATGTTTCCTCCAGCAACATAGCCGTAGGTCTCGCCGCGGTGGATCCCTCGAGGGAGCCGGGTGAGCAAATCAGGGAGGCTTTGAAAATGGGTTTGAAGGGATTAAAGCTTCACCCCAACCTGCAGTTTGTTTATCCCAATGACCCACGCCTGAGACGAGTGTATGAGGCGATTGATGTAGCGGGAGGGGTTGTGCTCGTTCACACGGGCACATCCGGCATAGGTGGGGGACTGCGGGGTGGGGGTGGCTTCAAGCTCGACTACTCCCGCCCCATATGGGTGGATGAGGTGGCTGCAGAGTACCCCAACACGAGCTTTATCCTCGCACACTTCGGCTGGCCTTGGGTTAGTGAAGCGATAGCCATAAGCCTCCAGAAGGCCAACGTGTACCTTGAGCTTTCGGGTTGGAGCCCAAAATATATCCCGCAGGAGGTTTGGTCCTACACCAACACCCTACTCCAAGACAGGGTGCTAGCCGGTAGCGACTACCCCTTCATAAAGCCTAGAAGGTGGTTGGAGGAGTTCTCGCGCATCCCCCTAAGAGATGATGTTAGGGAGAAGGTGTTACACCTTAATGCTGAAAGACTCTTCAGGCCTTAGTTTGAGCTCTCAAGCCGGGGGAGGTGTCCGCGTCCAGCCGCCAGTCGCGCATAACGCCTGGGTAGGGCTGGCTTAGGGCCCACTCCTGCTGCTCCACGCTTATTAGCCTGCTCTGCGCTATCTTGGAGTACTCCTCAGCAGTCGGGGTTGGCGTCCTCGTATAGTCTTGGGCCACGTCTACAAGTGCGAAGAAGGGCTTGTACTCATACCCCCACTCGTAGCCGTGTAGGAATGACCACCAGTTGTATGCAAAGACGGGTACACCCGCCTCCAAAGCCTTCGCCACAGCCGTCAAGTGATCCACCAAGTACTTGGTTTTGAGGGTGTGGTTACGCGTGGGGAAACCGTTCTCGGTGACAGCTATTGGAACACGGTAGCGTAGCCACACCTCCAACAGGGAGTCGGTGAGTCCCTTGGGATCGATCTGCGAAGCGACTATCTGGCCTCCCCCACCCACATAATTCATGGTATAGTAATCGAGGCCGACGAAGTCCACTACACTTGCCAGTTCATCTAGAACATCATAGAAGAGGGCTCCCCGAGCAAGCGAGGAGTACATGCGCGCGCTCAGCGAGTAGCCTGGCCGCGGCTTGGTGTTGGGCACTGCGTGTGTGAAGCCCACCCACCCCTTGAAGCCCGCGGACCTAACCCTGTCAGCAGCCTCCGAAATGATGTTCACTATGAGTTCGAGGGCGTCTAGAAGCGCGGACCTATCCTTCTTGTAGGGTGGTAGACCCCCCTCGCCCTTCAGGTAGGCCATATAGGCATAGATGGATGGCTCGTTGTATAAGAGCAAGTAGTCCACTTTATCCCCAATCTCGGAGACCACGGCCTCAACATACTTCAGGAACTCAGCCCCAATCTGACGTGAGAGCCAGCCCCCCAACCCGTGTATCCATGGGGGATTCGTGAAGTGGTGGAGTGTGGCGAACACCTTTAGCCCACGCGATGAGAGCTCAGAATAGTATTCCCTATAGAAGGCGAGCGCATCCTTGGAGAACTCCCCCTGCTTGGGCTCCACGCGCGACCACTCAACACCACTCCTAAAACAACTCAGCCCCAGCTTCTTTGCGAGGTCGAAATCCTCCCTAAAGCGCTCAATGTGCCTAGCACCATCGGTCGGGGGCAGGTCGCACACCGTCCGCCCAAAGTGTTGGTAATCGGAGAGACAGGCTCCGAAAAGGAAATCAACCGTGAACACAAGGGGATAAACATCCCAGCTATGATTCTCACTCATCGCCCCCACAAAACACTTCACCAGCGGGGCTAATATAAGCCTCAAATACCCCGCAAACAGATGCTGTCCAAATCAGGTGTGGTGAGCGTGAACTAAGGCGTGGACGCTTGTTATCGCGATACCATACGTAGACACAATACACTAACACCTCTCAACCTCATTCGGACGTGGTTTTGAGACCGAATAAGACGGAGGGAATATTCGACCCTAGTTTCTGGTCCCCCATCATCTAAGGGCTTAACACTATAAACATGTAGCTCGGCCACCTCCGAAATGAGTTAAAATCAACTGCGGAGGTGCAGACAAATTCGAGCATGTTTTGTACTACCCTAAATAGCGGAACTCTCCTCCCAACATCCAAACCCGACACCCTCATACAAGGATTACAGGCCTTCCCGCGGATATCTACAGGCGTGAATTTCCCGTCTTAAACACAATGGGTATGGTTAATTCCAACCCTGAGTTGCCTTAAGGTCACCGACAATCAAATGAGGCATTTATGTGATAACAGAAGGGTAGCTGAAGAATCATGCTAACACAAAGTATAGGAGGTAGACTCAATCCTTTACTGGAGGCATGATCTAGCGAGCTTCTCCTTGGCTAGAAATGCTTTTATTGGAGTTTGAATAGTTCGTACTCGGTTTGACTAGTTTGGCGCTGAAAGTGCGGGTTGGAAAAAAGGGTTACATCGTTATTCCTAAGAGCATTAGGGAGGTCGCTGGGGTTAAGGAGGGGGAGGAGCTCGTGGTTGGTGTCGAGGGGGGGAGGATCATTCTCGAACCGGTGAGAAAAGTAGACCTGAAAGAGTTACGACAGAAAATGCGGGAACACCTAGCAAGAATATCCTATGTTAATAGAAAACCAGTGCTGGGGGAGTTAGCCGGCATCATGCTCGAGGAAGAGTTTGAAGATGTTTCTTGACGCCAACTTCCTGATTTACCTTAACACTGGGGAGCAGAGAGCTTGGAGCTTCTTTGAGAGCTTGGTGCCGGATAACATCCTCTACACCGATGCGCTCGTGTTGGATGAGACGCTTTATATTTCAAAGAAGAAGTACGGGGTTAGATACACCGATACGGCTGATTTCATCAAAGGGGTTATTTTGGCCTCAACGAAGATTCTCAGAATCGGGGAGGAGGAATTGGCTTACGCTATGAGGCTTCTCCACACACTAGACCCATCAGATGCAATCCACATAGCGGTAATGATAAGGAACAAGGAGAAAGCGATTGTGAGCGAAAACAAAAGGTTAGATGCCATCAAAACCATAAAGAGAATATGGCTCCAATGAGCTGCAACACCCTAAAAAACGGGGCTACCCATACCAAACACCCGCATCCATCCCACCACGAGCACCACGTCGGTCCTAGGCTGGCCCCAAGGAGTGCAAACCACCACCCATACAACACACCACCCGTACACGTGAGTATACTCGGAACACCTCACCATCCACATTCAGACCTTATATGATCCACACCTCAAAGTGCGAGGTACCGGAAAGTGTGTAATACCCACAATCCTGGATTCGGAGCTTTGACGAGCGCTGTCTAGAGACCTGAGAAGTGGTGTAGCACTCCGTTTTTTAGGGCTGGGTCGGGGATTGCGTATCCCGTTTGGCCTCTCTCGATCAAGCCGCTGTCAACTAGGTTTCGAAGTATGTTGGCTAACGCGTTGTTCGGTATCCTTCCAAGCCTAGCCTCAACACCTCTTTTTATTTCGCTCCATCTGGCTTGCTCGTTTGAGGCAATTGTCCTTAGAACCTCTGCATACCTTCTTTTGGCTATACCGTAAGTGTTCAGCACACTTGATGCCTCTTTGGCGGCCAACCGCGAAGCCTTTCTGAACACGTCTTCAGGTTGCTCTTTTGAGCGTGAGTATGTGAACCCGAAATATGTGAGCCAACCTATGACTCCGTCGAACAGGCTCACCGCCTTATCTACGAGTGCATCCCCCACATTTATCCCTTCCTGTGAAAAACCTTCAATGAGGAATTCCCTAGACTTCTCTGGTGAGAGCCTACCCAGCCTTACTTCTATATATGGTCGGCCGAATAGGGGTGCATCTGGGTCGCCGGCCCTGAGGAACCTGTAGAGGAGGCCAACCTGGGAACCTGATACCACGACTTTCGCGTCCACATGATCGTAAACATAGGCAAGAAGCTGGTCGAACCTTACATTCGACCTTCTCAGGAGCTGTGCCTCGTCGATAACAATAACCTTCCTACTTAAAGCGTGCAAGGTGTGTAGAAGAGTCTCACGACCCCTATTCCTAAATCTAACACCGAATCCGCCCACCTCAACACCCTCCACGCCTTTAAGCACAGCTTTACCCCAAGACACCCTGTTTAGCGCATCCTCTAAAACGCCTAGAAAATCACTAAGGGATATCATCGTGGATGCGGAGAGAAGCCTAGCATCCAAGAATAGGTACTGAACGTTCATCTTGTTGAGAGCAGTCAAGATCAGCGATGTCTTCCCATATCTTCTGAGCCCGCTCACAACTACCAGTTTCCCCCTGTTTAGCGCGGATTCGAAGTTTCGTAACTGCTCCTCCATGTCGAAGAAGTCCCTGATATCCCTCTTAGGCTCAGCATCAAAATACATGGTTACCCCCCTAACTTAGTTAGTCCCCTAATCAAAATTTGCTTCCATCGAATATAAATTCTATGTCGCCACAATCCTAAGGATAGATGCATAGGGAATGTTCACGTGAACCACCCTATCCTAAATAAGGTAAAGCCCCTAACCTCAACCGCTAGGCTCATTTTACCATATAACTAAAGGTTGTGTTGGCTTCATATAGGATACCACGGAGTCATACTCCTCGCTTAACACACCATCGCGGCTAGCCGTGAACCCATCCCTGAAAACTCCAATTTAGGTTTTCGACCAGCTTTACCCAGACCTGTATTTGCCCTATGGGTGCATACTCTAGACTTGTTCTTTCCGATAGTGTCCGAATTAGGGGACGATGTGCTTGGCCTCCAAGCGTGAAGAGGTGTTATTCGGACACTGTCTCTTATCGGCGGTGTCCGGATTAGAGATTTCTAAGCACATATAGTCCACACGCTCAGCACTAATTCGGACAGCGCCTCTTATTAACTGAAAGCCTTATATGTTAAGGGCCTTATTTCGCTGTTGAAATGCGGCCTAGCGCTGGTGGAGTCGTAGGCTACTTGTTTCTCAGCGCACTTATGCTCGCAGTCACAGGCAGCATATTGGCCATGTTTGTGGCGATTAACACCCTGCTCACGAACTCGTGGAGCCCGGTAACGGGAATGTCGACTCTCACGACGATTATCGGGTTGACTTTTATACTCATTGTTATAGTCACTTCGGAGTCTACGGCACGTGTGAGGAGAAGGTGGGGAGGCCTCCTTAATTGGGCCCTCGTCTTTGTGCTTGTGTTCCTCTGGGCGCAATTCTTCGTGTTAGACTTTCAAACCTCCACGTCCTATGTACAGGATAGGCTCCTCCTATACATCGCGGCATTCAACACTGCGATCTTGGTCGCCGCTTATACTCTAAGGCGGACTAGGGGCTGGCGGGGGATGTTGACCAACTGACCCGTGACGCCGACTTACTAGGCAAGGTGGAGCGCTTTAGGGACAGAGGAAGCGATACGGTAGTGGTAAGAAATACCCTTTTCATCTTCATTTTCACCAGAAACTTTGGAGAAGCGTTTGGTTCACCGCACAAAGAAACTATTTTAGTTACGCAAATTAGTTTAATAGTTTAATTATTAAACTTAAATAGAACGCACCTGTTAAGTGATCATGGCTACCGAAATGTTTGGGGTTGAGCGCTTTGGGGAGGAAAGGCTCGATGGAAAGGATAGGAAAATCTTGGAGGTCCTGTGTGAATCCGGGAGCCCGAATTTCAACGCGCTTGCGGAACGCGTGAAGGGCGGGGTCTCTCGTGCCACACTTATGGGGAGGCTTGAGAAGCTCGCGAGACTCGGCTACCTGCAAAAGAGCGAGGGTAAAACCGATAGAAGGGGTGTGATCTACAAACTAAACCCGTCGGCCTATATACTGTCGAGGACACGAGAAGCAGGTTACGCATACTAAGTACCGAACTTGAGAAACTAAAACCGCTCGACAAACCCGAAGACGAGCTGACCCGATTACTGGATGAAGTCTCAAAGAAGCTTTCTTCCGCCTACTCGATGACAACAAGCGTTGCGCTCCTACGAGGGGTGAGCGCAGCGATCGAAGTGTTTCTACCCATGTTGATCGACGAGTATCGACAACTTGCACGAACCCTAATACAAATACCTACGCGGCCACCCAACGCTATACGCGGATACCTGAATTCGGTGTTTACACAAGAGAACCTAGACCGACTCAAGGAGCTCTCCGCAAACCTAGAGGAAAATGGGCACCACGATTACGCAAAACTGCTTGAACTCTTCATAAAACAGCATAATTCAAAGTGAGGCAGTTGACTCTAGCTTCCTCCCCGCCCCGAATGGCGAGGCTTCCATTCTTTTGTAAAAGGCATCACTTAGATAGCTTTGTAATACTTTCCGTAGAGATCAGAGCCAGGGTCTTCCAGCCCTGCAAAGTCGTGGAGAAGCCCTACTTCGCTCCCAGTGAGTATCATCGTGGTGTTCTACAAGGGGTCATAGATATAGGTTAAAAGCGGCCTCAGCCCCACAGTGGAGAAACGCAGATACTGAGCTTCATCAAAAGCTACAACCTTTTTACCCAGTGTGTTGAGAGCCTCAAAAATTCTGATGGCTTCACGCCTAAATCTCTCCCGCGAAATCGTTATTCTCAGAGGCGATTCAACAGATATTTTGAGCTCGGATAAGGCTTTTTTCAGCTTCTCTTTTTTACTTAGACTTACTAGCGAAGAGTGTAACTTGTCTAGGAGCTTCTCGGCTGTCACCTTCTTAGAAACATCATCGTAAACCTTCCTAACATCGACGTAAACACAGTTTATAGGGATTAAATTCATGGTGGCTAGAACAAGGCTGGATTTCCCAGTCCTCCTCAGTCCTAAGGCCAGAACCAGCCTTCGTTCACACTCTCTTTAAGCTTCTCAACTTCACGCTCTCGGTCAAAAAGTTCTTCAAGAGAATCCTTCGGTCCTGTGGAAAACAGCATGTAAGTATCACCCCTGATACTTAAACCCTGTCTTTATCGCTTGTATTAGGCAAAAATCGTTGTGTGCAAAGGTTGAACAAATTATACCAGAGTCTTACTAGGTTTGAACCCTTCACCCTTTCTTGAACCTTCCAAGCTAGGAACCAACTATTACCCAATTAACTTTATGCGGATTAAGCGAACCTTCCCTGATAAGGCTTAAACGTGGTGGGCGCCATGGAGTCGAGTTGGGGATTACACGTGGAGCCCACTACCCGCTTGGATGTGCCTGGGTACCTTAGGGATTTAAACGCTTTTGCGAGAAACAAGAAGGGGGGTTCCCACGAACTCAAACTCATATCGGTACTACTCAACGCCTCTGGCCCGAGCATCTCCAGCCGAGGAGAACCTCGAGGTACTCCGAGAAACCCTCCAACGCAGTCTCCAAAGTCTAGTGTACCCAGAGGAGTGGGTTAGGAATTTGGGAGATGGATGTAGAAGAAGCCCTAGCTTCGCACCCCAACAGATGGAACCACAAGAGTACTCTATAAAATAGCCGTATGGAGATGAGTTGGTGGTCAAGTGTAACGGTGGACCCATCTAAGTGTGGGTGGACATAGGTGGACGCCAAGGCTAGGCGGTCGATTCGTCTGGTTGGTTCGGCACCACACTCACCAGGACAACGGCTAATGCGCTCAGGTTTCTGCAGAGACTCAGGAGAAGGTATCCACGTGGGTGACCCGGTTATCCTCACCGAACGGGGTCTGTGGCAGCGTGACTCGGTGATTCGCGGGAGTGGGCTTCCAAAACCACGTGCACCAGACGTTTGGGTTGCGTAGCTCGGTTGAGCGCTTCAAGGCTACCTCAAAGACAGGAAGAGGACTTTCTACAACAACACCAATCCCAAGAAGACGCTATTCACACCATTCGTGGACTTCTTGGAGGTGTTCGCTGCGTGGTACACCTAGTGAAGGTGACAAGAGTTGGGCTTATCCGGACAGGTCCTTGAACTGTGCGCAAGCTTAATTATTGTTTGGGGTATAGTTTTTGTTGAGTAGAGTTGTTTGAGTGGGAGGGTAGGCTAGTCGTCCACGTTGATATGAACGCCTTCTACCCTTCCTGTGAGCAGCTCGCGAATCCATCACTTAGGGGTAAACCAGTTATCGTTGTGATGACACCTGAGGATGGAGAGATCATTACGCGTGGGGCTGTTGCCTCGTGTTCCTATGAGGCGAGGACCTTCGGAGTCAGGTCTGGTATGTCCTACCTTAAGGCGAGGGAGCTGTGCCCCGAGGGCGTCTATATTAGGACTAATTTTTCGCTCTACGAGGAGGTCTCCTCCCGTGTGATGGGTGAGCTTGAGGCTTTCGCGGATAAGCTCGAGGTTGCGAGTATAGATGAGGCGTACCTCGACTCCACACGTAGAGCGCAGGAGTACGCCTCCCCTGAAGAGTTCGGGGAGGCAATCAAGCGCACCATAAAGGAGAGGGTGGGGCTCACCTGCAGTGTGGGTATAGCGCCTACTAAGGCGTGCGCCAAAATAGCCTCCGACTATAGGAAGCCAGACGGCCTCACAGTTGTTAGGCCAGGACAGGTCAAGTCGTTCCTAGCACCCCTCGAAGTTGGTAGGGTGGCTGGGATAGGCCCGAAGACCCAGGCCGCGCTTGAGGGGATGGGTATAAGGCTCCTAGGCGAACTGGCCGCCACACCACCCTACATACTCGAGGAGAGGTTCGGTAGGGTGGGAGTGTGGATGTGGCTTGTAGCAAACGGCGAGGACAATGACCCCGTTGAGCCCCAGAGCGAGTATAAGTCCATAAGCACAGAGCACACACTCGAGAGACCAACCACTGACACAGCGATAATACGCGGCGCACTCCAACCCATGGTGGGGGAGCTACACTCGAGGATAAGCAGCTTAGGCCTACTCTATAGGACCGTTGGCGTCAAGTTCGTGTACAACGACTTCAAAGTAGCCACAAGAGACCACTCATACAGGGAGCCACGCGGAGACCCAGCCTCAATAGAGCAAGCCATCACACTCCTACTTGGGAGATTCGACTACACCAAGCCTGTGAGGAAGGTTGGCCTCAGACTCTCAAGCTTCATAAAGATCCCTGAAAACCAGAAAACAATTGAGGAGTGGATAACCCAAGGAGCAAACAAAGATCAATAAAGTAATAAACAGGGGTCAAATTAAAGGAAGCACAACCCTTACACGTTAGGCTCCGAATCAGGATGTCGCAGCGTTTATAGATTGTGCTGTGCACTCAGACATTATGGGGTACTTGGAGCCCATACTCTGGGCTATCGCGGCCGTCATGGTGTACGTCACAGCCAGGATCATAAAGTATGCCGGCCGAGCCAAGAATGAGTTGGAGCACTCTCTGAGCGTGTTCCTCCTAGCCATGATGGCCTCCATGTTCGGGGGTGCAACCGTATACTTCCTTTACAGGGGTCCTGAGAGCCTGGTGGCCGCGGTGGCGGTGAGCTCGGCGGTGATGGTTGGAGCGTTCATACCAGTGCTCAACACCCTCGTAAAGCTCAGCTCAACCCAGAGCCAACCACCCCAGCTCCAAGGGCTGCTGTCTAGGAGGGTTGGGGGCAGGTTACTCATAGTGTTGCTCGCCATCGTGAACGAGGTGCTCATGGGGTGGGCGTTCGCGCTCGCATCGGGGCAGCTTAACCCCTCGACGGGTGTGGTGGTGCAGCTCGACCAGGCTGTGGCCTCATACTGGTTCGTGTTCCCTATGGCCGCGGAGATGGCTCTATCCTCCTACTACTTTAGAAGGGACTTCGAACGCAGCGTGTACATTGTGTTCGTGTTCCAGGCGGCCATCATGGTGCTCACCCCCACAGCCATAGCCAACAGCCGCTGGGAGGAGGTTAGCGTGTATGTGGGGGGAAGCATGATGACAGCCATGTTCATCTACGTGTTCGACTACCTCTACAAGCATAGGAGGCTCAACTCGGTCTTCGGGGAATACATCTTCAGGCTTCTTGTAGTGTACACGCTCATGATGGGTGGCCTCTTCCTGTGGATGGTCACACGGCAACCAGCACTCTTCGACGTGTCAATAGTGGGTGAGATGCTCATATACTTCGACGGAGTGCTCTCACCCCTGCGCTACGCGGAGAGCAAGCAGCGCTCATGGCTTCTTGAACCATCTTGGACCTTCAGGATGCTTGTAGCCATATTCGCAGCCGAATTCTTCATGGGCGGCGTCTTCGACTTGGAGTACTACGGCGCACACACCTTCCTCTCCGCACTAACACTCGCACCCCTCATGGGGAACCCTCTTAACGTTGCGGGTGCAGCCGCCTACAACTTCGTGGAGGCATTCAGCCTCATCACAGGCTCAGCCTGGTACCTAGTGATGATGGGCGCCGAGATGGGCTCACTCGTGGTTTTCAGGATACGCGAAGTAAAGGTCAGGGAGACCAGGATACGCCTAACACTCATGCTACTCGCATACTTCGCATACGCGGTTCTCCTACCCTACTTCGTGATACCCAGCCGCAAGCTACCAAACATACCCTTCGTGGGTCAAGCTATGGGTATAGGCACAGTGAGCCCAGTCGCACCAGCCTTCGCATTCGGAATCGTGACAACATACCTCATCTACGGCGCACTGTCACTCCTCTTCGGGGCGCGCGTGCTCTGCTCGGGCACCTGCACCGCCGCCACGATGTACCAGGGAACATTCTACGACGCTATGAAGAGCTTCAACAGGACAACCAAGACGGGTCGAAAACTGCTTGGAAGTCGAATCACCAAAACCTATAAAGCCACATCAACACTGGTGTGGATATCGCTCGTAGTCGCAGCGACAGCCTCATACCTCAACTCTGTGGGCGTAGTGCACATCACTGTGTACGGGCAGGATGCGGCTCAATTCCTCTACTCATTCTACTTCAACTTCCTCTGGTACATCGTCTTCATGTTGATACCATTCATAGGCACATATGGTTGTGTGACCACCGGGATGTGCCACTGGGGGATGACCAACCAGTGGATATCACGCCTAGGCTTCTTCCGCCTAAAGGTAAGAGATAGAGAACTCTGCGTGAAGTGTCCCACCAAGGATTGCTCCAGGGCGTGCCCCGTGGGCCTCACAGATATGCCCGGCCAATTCATAGCCAAAGGCGAATTCAGAGCCTCCAAATGCATAGGTGTAGGGGACTGCGTTGAGTCATGCCCATACGGAAACATATACTTCTACGACGTGAGAAACTGGCTACGCGAAAAACTCGGCATAAAACCCAGAACCACAACTATACACATGATACAGCTAAAGGACTCTCCCAAAGGATGAAACGAACGCTCCCATAGCAACAAACGAACTCAAAGGAAAGCTTTAAACGATTAGTATGCGATTCTAATCACGACGTGTGGTCGAGAGGTCAATATATCAGGGTTGAAACAATCGGAAGAAAGACGGGTAGACCACACTCAGTGATTGTTAGGTACATCACTTTGGACGGTAGCATCGTCGTATTCCCCGAGAACTCGGGTAAACAAGACTGGGTTTTAAACATATTAAAGAACCCCACAGTCAAAGTTTACTCTGACTATGGGGTCTTCGAGTGCTTGGGGCAACTCAAATCAGTCAAAAGCCTATCCGACCCTGTGCTTTCAACGTTCACGAGGAAGTATGGTATTGAGATTGTTAGACTAAGATACTGGGGTCAGACCAAGTATGTGGAATTAAAGCCAGTCAGGAAGACCGCTACCCTCGCCTATGAACAGCTAGTCTACGGCGATCTTGAAGCCGCCTTTGACAGCATCGCGGAAAAATATGATGAACACATCTTTGGGAACCCCGTTAACTCTTGGCTAAAAGCGGTCTCCGTTGGCCTGCTAACCCAGCTTTTTAAACCTGGGGACACGGTGCTTGAAATTGGATGCGGAACCGGCACTGAGACTATAAGCCTGCTTAAGAGGGGCATCAATGTCATAGCCTCCGACATATCCGGTAGGATGCTTGGCTTGTTGATGAGTAAAGCTGAGAAACTCAGTGTTAGCCATAGGTTGAAGGTGGTGCAAGCGCGTGCAAGTGAGGTGGCGTATAAACTACTCGAAGCTGGCTACACGTGTATCGATGGGGCGTACTCGAACTATGGGGCGGTTAATACTGAACCCAAGCTTGAAAGAATGATAAAGGGGCTTCACAGGCTCATAAAACCGGATGGAATACTCGAACTAGGAGTCTGGAACAAGTACTGTATGACAGAAATGTTGGGCTATACTCTTAGATTGCGGCCCACAATGGCTGTGGCGAGACTCAGGAACCCTGTTCCTATAGGCAAATCAAGGTTCTGTGTTTCAAGCTGGGCGTACACCGTGGGCGAGCTCTCACGCATGGTGCAACCATACTTCAGGTTGCGACGGGTCCAAGGAGTAGTTGTCACCATACCACCATCTAACCTTACTAGATACCTCCCACCCAAGCCTTGGATTAACCTATTTAAAAAACTCGATATAGAACTGGGGAGAATCTATCCCACTAATAGATTGGGCGACCACTACCTAGCCGTGTTCACAAGGGTGGAAATGTGACGCTGGATCAGGAGATAACCTTGTGCGTGTGTACATACAACTCGTCCAGCACCCTTGAGCACTGTCTTACAAGTCTTAGAGGCTCTCTACCAAATGCTAGGCTAATAGTGATAGACCATATGAGCGCGGACAACACTGTTACAATAGCGCTCAAACACAACGCCGAAGTCTATAAAGAAGATGTGGGGTTAGGTTGGGCAAGACAATTGTGTATTGACAAAGTGGCGACACCATACTTCGCGTTCGTGGACAGCGACGTGGAACTAGTAGACAGAGGGTTCTTCAGAAAAGCCGTAAGGATATTGGAGGATCGACGCGTGGGGGCGGTTGTCGGCATGTCGAGGGGGCACATATTCGCCTTCGGTCTGCCAGCAAGCTTGCTAGTCCTACGGAAAGCGGATTTCCAAGGCCAAATCATACCTAAATGGATAGATGCGAGGGAGACATTCTACATTCAGAGGAGACTTGACGAGCTTGGTCTCAAAACGGTCTACATAAAGGATGCAATGATTCACAGGTCGCAGTTCAGGAGGTATAAACCAGAGTGGGAAGGAGCAAACACGAGGCTGCTGGACTCTGATGTTTTAAAGGAGTTATTATTCAGCTTAGGAGTAATCATTCTAATCAGTCTAAATAGCAAAAACGTTAAAAACATAGCATACATACCGTTTTTCTACCTGAAATTCTTACGTGGATTCGCTCAGCCCGAGAAGTGGGCGAAGCTCACTAGGAGAGTCGGCGGTGAGCTCAACTGAAAATAGTCTATGAAAGAACGTTCATAAAAATACTAATCGAGAAGAAAGGATTCCTCATTGGGGTCACAACACGCAGCCGAGCCTACTTCTTCTTTGTCACAGCAAAGTACACGGGTATTAGGATTGGACCTACAACAGACCCCTACCCAGGCATAGTTGAAATGTGTGACTATGACCTAGAAAAAATACTTTCAGAGTGGGAGTCACTCTACAAATATAGATTAAACAAGCCTAGGAGGCAACTTCAAAGAGCTTTTCAGCATACCTGACACCACACTTTAAGCCATTCTCCTCAGCCCTTTGTCTTAACAGACTTGTATGGTCGGTCTGTGTAATGTAGAGACGACTGAAAAGCATTTTCAACCTTAGTTGGTAATCGCTTAAAGGTATAAACCGTGGTTTTAGCAAACCCACCTCGCACGATAAGGTTTCTAGTACACTCTCGTAGTTTTCACAACGGGCCGCGTATGGTAGGTCCTCATAGAAAAGGAGTCTCGGTATTCTTTTGGCTTCCAGCCATACATGGACAGCTAACCCACGCGTTATAAGATGATCTGGATGAGAGCCAACACCTAATGGGAGAATATATTATATTAGGTTAGGTAAAGAAGTTTAAGCGGAAAACGCTTGCTTTCTACTAGGCTAGTGTCTGGTTGGTTAAGGTGGAATGACTTAATCCCTAATAGTGTAAACACCAATTTGTCCTCTAGTTTTCTGAAAGCCGAAATAAGCCTAGGCGAACCCAGACCCCACTTAGTAAATCTAGAAAGATTGAAAACTGTGACAGCTACTTTTCTATTAAAAGGGTCTATGAGCGCCGAAAAGGCTGAGTACACTAGGTCGTCGGGATGAGGTGAGAAAAACAATGTTAAGCCCTTTTGCCTTGGAGGGGGGTTGATCTTTTGAGGCAAAAACTCCGTCTCCTCTTTCCCTGGTACAGGTTTCCCCCATTCACAGATAAAAGTATCGGTGGGCTCTCTACCACGCTTTGGGATAACACTAACGGGCTTTCTAAGCTTGGACACGAGGTAAACGTGCTTATCCCCGGAGAGCATGAAGAAGAACACTTAGTGGGTAATATCTTAGTGAAGAAGTCAAGTTTGGGCCGAACGATTATGCAGGGAGGCAAGCTGAATTCGAGAGCCCAAAGGTTGCTGTCGGATTTCGACGCAGTAATATCAGTGAACAACTATGGTGCTCATTCACTCAGAAGGGTATTAGCCCAAGTTCATGTGGTTAGGCAAATTCATACTGTAGCCATTGATAGACCGTTAATGACATACCTCCCATTAAAGTGGGGGGTACTAGAGTATGCAAAAATGAAGTGGGAAAAGATCAGGGAACAGAAATTTGAGAAAGCTCTGAGGGGTGTCTCCACGGTGTGTGTTAGTGGATACCTCTTAAAAAAGGTTATAGAGCACAAGGTGGAAGAAGAGCAAAACACGGTTTTTATCCCAAATGGTGTCGATACGGAGCTTTTCAAAAAAACTAGCAAGGAATATAAATACGACCTCCTATTCGTCGGTAGATTTCAATACGCTAAAGGCCTAGACCTACTCATTTTGGCTCTTAAGAAGCTTTGGTTAAAGGGTCTTAGACCCTCATTAATGATTGTAGGCAGTTTTACGCCAAAAGAAAGAGTGCACATCCAAAAAATCGCAGGAGACGAGCTTTCAAAGAGTATCAGCTTTAAGGGTGTGGTTCCACACGAGCTTATGCCAGAGGTCTACTGTGATGCAAGAGTTGTGGTCATACCCTCGAGGTACGAAACGTTTGGCCTTCCCGCCTTGGAGGGAGCGTCATGTGGCGTACCCGTTATAGCCACTAATGTAGGCGGGTTAAGCGAAATTTTGGATTACGCCCCAGATATGCTTGTCGAAAGGGCAGATTATCTGCTTCTCGAAAAGAAAATAGAGGAAGTATTAACGGGGAGAGATGACCTCAAACATTTAATCCAAGCAGGTCGTGTTAAAGCCGAGAGCTACTCGATTGTGTCCGTTTTAGAAAAATTTTCAAATTATGTTCAAAATTCACTCGAAGCAAATCATTAAAGGCCAATCTAGTAACAATGAGAGCGAGCTTAGACTCTTCAAACAGCACTTTTTAGACCTCAAATCGGGGGGTAATTTGATAAATAGGAGGGAGGCATCTCATAGTTAGAGTGCTTAGCCTCTACCACCGTGTGTAGCCCAAATATGTCGCTAAGTAAAAGTGAGGATATAACAACAATGATAGCAAATATTATAATGTATTGTGTTTTAATTCTTTGATGAGTATAAGTTGACTTCTTGTAAACATTGATAGTGTTACTCGACGCAAAGTGCTCTACAAACATCAATTGCTTATAGGAAAGCAGTGTATACCCCGCTGAATCCCTAATTTCCACGAATACTTGGTACGCACCCGCTTCTGAGAAGTTAAACGTCATGCTTGAAGTGTTTGAGGTCGGTACCGCTTCACCGTTTAGGTACCATGTGCACGTATATGGGGGTGTGCCCCTGTGACCCTTACTTGAAGTAGGACGGATTCACCCAGTGTTAGGTTGTTTGTGGTGTTGGCTGTATGGAGTGTTATCTGGGGGTCGGGGTTCATCTCAATGGTTTTGTTGGGTGTCCTCACCGTCGTATCTTCTTGGTCTGTTACCGCCACGCTGAGTGTGTAGTCTCCCACGCCGAGTGCTCCGAGTGGTAGTGTTAGTGTGAAGTTGGTTTGAGGTGGTGTGGTGGCGAAGAGCATCTTACCGTCGAGGAAGACCTCATAGAGGTATGGTGGTAGCCCTCCTTTTACGCTGAGGTTTAGAGTCGTATCCACTGTCTGATTCGCGTCGAACTCTGTTGGTGTGAGTGTGTAGCCCTGCAGGCTAAGGGGTGGTATACCTCCCAAGCTGATGTTTAGGAAACTGGAGGTTCGGTTCCACCAATATGCGGGTAGGGGCATATCCCAGATCGCGATACGCCTGATACCGTAGCTTTCAACTAGTGTGAAGCGCTCCTCGACTTCTTCATAGCTCAGTGGTGAGCCAGTGTTCACGTTCTGGGTTATTAGGGCCACACCGATCTTGGAGCAGGGTAGCGTCGAGTTGGCGTAGATGAGGGCTGACTCGAAATCAGCGTAGCTCGCGGCGTACGTATCCATGTCATAGAATGTGTCCACACTTGTGTTGGCGAGCGCAGCGTAGTTCCAGAAGGTGTTCCAGCTCGCTATGTCCACTGAGAGCTTCTTACCCACCACGTGGAGGGCGTCTGCGAAGTTGTTGAGGTACTGGGCGTATTCTCGTGCCACACTCGCATTCGCCTCGCCTGTTGGCTCGAAGTCAACATTGTAACCCGTGTAATTCAGGCGTAGCGCCGTCAACACAGCCTCCGATATGAAGCCGCTATGGTTTTCGAGCAGAGCCTCTATATTTGGGAGGGAGGCGCTTATTATCATTGAGTTTCACTCTATGTAGGCGCACATAGGTACGCGTCCGCATACCTCTCGTACGCGTAGTGGAGCTTGGGCTTCACAGCATCATATAGCAACCTCACGGGTTCACTGGTCCCCTTCAGCTCCGCCCCTGTCAGCACCCACCCACAAGGCTTGGAAGCACAACGCGCTCCCACCATGCCTTTTGGGAAGCGCCCTCCATCCTCAGTTGTATGCGCTTCTTTCCACCAACCCACTTCTCGGTGTAGCCGAAGCTCATCCTCATGTACAGGTTTATCGCCGCATTGAGTTGCCTATTCGGAGACCGCACCCACCGCACACGAAGATGTCTGCCCCATTCAGGTCTTTGTTCTCCCACCCACACCTAGAGCAGTAGAAGGAGGAACCGTAGGGGTCGAGCTCCTTAACTTTAGCTTCACCCATCTTACCTATGATTATTCTTGAAATGCTCCTCCAGTCGCTCCTCGAAATCATCCTATTCCACAAACGCGAACGCGTGTACATGCCATGCTTTTTGAGCTCTTCGAGACCCACGACTCCCGCCACCGACTGGATCACACGCGTGATTTCTAGCTGGTGTTTTCTCGCACGGTTTCTCTCCCTTTTCGAGTACTTTGAAAGAACCCTCCCAGCTTTCTTGGATTTTGAAGCCTTCCTCTGCACACTTCTTCTCTTTTCGAAGGATGAGATGTGCACCGATGCCAACTTCTTGGTGTCTATCCTCACCCACCCTGTTTCAGGTGAGTAGCCGTCGAGCGAAAGCAAGTTGAAGTCCCACGCAACGGCGAGTTTGCCGTTTTGAGTGTCTTCATAGTGTACTGGGAGGTGCACCTTTTCGGGTGTGATTACTGGTTCGCCAAGCCCGGCTGAGGACACCTCGCTTGGTAGCTTAAAGTATCTAGCTGAAAGGTCGAAGTACACGTGTTCACCTGGTTTAACTGTCACCCTGAGTTTTTCACCTTCAAGCTTTATGAGCGTTTGCTTGGCTCTTACAAAAAGCCTTTTCGCGGTGGGTCTCCTCCTCTTTCTCCTTTAACATAGTTTTTTCTCCAGGATTTTAGTATTGAATACGCGGTTTTTATCGCTGAGTCAACCCAGTGCGCGGCGTAGTCCCAATCCTCAAGAAGGCTGTCTCTGAGCTTCTTCTTGTACTCCTTGCTGTGGACGTCCACCTTGTACTTT
>Ga0081529_119727_pt1 | contig 19441 bp, 19 predicted proteins | sample EchGeymetagenome_FD_71012 | JGI IMG/M metagenome (GOLD analysis project Ga0081529, IMG submission 71012) | Ferrous microbial mat and aquatic microbial communities from Echinus Geyser, Yellowstone National Park, USA - transect B T=78-80 C v2... ...
GGTTACAATAGCGGGCAAACCACACGAACTACCAAAACCAAACATGATAATAGCAACACAAAACCCAATAGAACTAGAGGGAACATACCCACTACCAGAAGCACAACTAGACAGATTCACAGTGAGGATTAGGCTTAGTTACCCAAGTGAAGATGTTGAGTTTCGCATAGCTAATGATATAGAGCTTGGTAATGTGAATCTAGTGAACACGGTGTTGAGTAAGGATGATATTGTGAAAATGCAATCGTTGGTGAAATCTGTTAAGGTGGATGATTCTATAACCAGGTACATTGTTAGGCTTGTGAGGGGTACTAGGGGCATGCGCGATGTTAAGATTGGCGCTAGCCCAAGGGCTGCCCAAACATTGGGTAAGCTCGTTAGGGCCTGGGCGTTGATCAATGGTAGGGACTATGTGATTCCTGACGATGTAAAGCAGCTAGCCCCATATGTACTAAATCACAGGATCATAACTGTTGGTACAGACCCTAACATTGTGATTAGGCAGTTGATACAGCAAACACCCACACCATTAATGGAGAATGTAATTCGTAGAGCATGACGAGGCGTAACTCCGTGCAGACCCTGGGCTATGATTCACCTAAATTAGGCGATTCCCAACAGGATAGTGACGCAACATCTAGACCCATTGGTAAACGGAGAAATACTATACACGTAATACCAAGCAATAAGTTATTAGCCCTATACATGTTGTTATCCGGCATCACATATACAGGGCTTATCACAAACAACGTGTTCGGTACGTATCTCGGATTAATGTTGTTTATAGTATTTACATCGTATGTATTAACATGGTACTTACTGACAAGTCTTACGCTTCTTTTCTCGGAGATAGTCTTTGAGAATGGTCGAATCGAGGTTACGATTGATACATCAGCATCATTAAATGTCAGGGTTGTATCTAGGATCCCAATAAAGCTAGGTATTTCATTATCACTGATACACTCGCCACATATATCATCTAGCGAGGAGAGGGTGACTATAAATGGTGATTACCACACTATGAATCTGCTTGGTAGGTGGATTGGTGATGTAGGTATAATTGGCGGTATCGTAAGTATTGAAGATAGAATGGGGCTTATACGCATTCAAGGTTTAATAATTAGTGATGAAACCCATGTCATTGTAAGACCTGCTAGAGTTCATGGAAAATACGGTGGATTTGGCTTGGTGGGTTATGGTGAAGTCGGTACATCATTGGAGGGTAGGTTGGGTGATCTAAAGTCCCTGGTTGGGTATGATTATGAAAGACCGGCATCAACAATTCATTGGTTAACGAGTGCTAGGGTTAACGATTTGATCATGATTAGTAGGAGTGAGTATGGATCATGCCCTGCGGTGATTATGGATTCATCATCCAGGGTGCTAATACCTAAGGATGGAAAGAGGCCTATTGATGATTTTCTCCAAATAATCAGTGACATAGCCCAACACTGTCCTGAGGTTAAGGTAGCACTCATTAGTAGGGATTATGTGGAGCTGAGGTTTGTTGCTTGGGATTCAATTCCCAATCTTGAGCATTATGTGAGAGTTATGGTCGTTAGTAATAACATGGATAATGCCATGACCAACGTGCCGAAACACCTCCAGAGGTATTTAGATATTAATGAATTGCTCGAGATAGCGTATGTAAGGAAGGAATTAAATGATGAGGCGACAGATATTGAAATTGAAAGAGCACACTCAATCATAGGAGGCACTAAACAAATCGTGCTATTACGCATACCCCCTAACAGGGGTGATGTACCGCATGAGAGTGAATAATTATGTAGCATACATCTCAGTAAGCCTCATATGGCTAATTACCGAGCTATCTCTTACACAATATATACAGTACTCCGGCATAATCATTCTCGGCACCCTCATTAACATAATATCCATAATCCTCGTGTCCTATAGACCCACGTATCATAAGTACTTATTCATCGTAAACACCGCTCTACTGACATACGTGGGGTTTACTATACCGAATTACCTAGCCACAATATACTCCATAATAATGTCCGTGAGCATTGTGATATACCTAGTACTAATAGATTTGATCGAATTATCATTTTTACTAATTTCCTTACCAATAATTTACGTTTCATATGTTGCCGAGAGGCTTCTAGAGAGGTCGTTGATTGTTAATAAATTGATGACCCTAATGGGTCCCATTGGGGTGAACGCCCGTTTATTTGCACTTATTCTTTCATGGTACCTGTCATTATTCATTATTTCAATAATCGCAATACTACTTGCATTATTATTAACTAGGAGATCTAGTAAGTAGTATATAGAAAATTAGAAGTTATGATAATATTTATTAAACCGTATGCCAGTAAGAATTTATGCCAGACCCATTCTTAACGGATGAGCATCAGCTCATTAAAAACAGTGTAAAGGAGTTCGCGGAAAGGTACATAGTTCCCATAGCCAGGAAGATGGACCTCGAGGATTACTACCCAAGGGACATAATAAGCGAGCTTGGTAAGCAGGGATTCCTAACACCATCTGCGCCGCCCGAGTATGGCGGGCCTGGGATAGACCTTAGGGGTAGTCTTGTGGTTGTTGAGGAGCTTAGCAGGTATAGTCCCACCCTGGGCTTCATTACGGAGATAGTGAATGACAACATTGTCTATGCCCTACTCAAGTACGGCAGTAATAGGCAGAGGGAGGAGGTTTTGCCTAAGATAATTAGTGGGGAGTTGGTTGCTTCATACGCATTGACTGAGCCGTGTTGTGGATCTGATGCTGCGGCTATCGAGACCAGGGCTGAGAGGAGGGGTGGTGAGTGGGTTATTAATGGTAGGAAGATTTGGATTACACAGGGCGCCTATGCAGACGTCTACCTATTATTCGCAAGGACTGGTCCCAAGGAGGCTAGGCACAAGGCAATAACAGCATTCCTCGTGAAGAGGAGCAATTGCATTGAGATTAGTAAGTTGGAGATGATGGGCATGAGGGGTGCTGGTGAGGCTGAGGTTAAGTTCAATGATTGTGTGGTTGGTGATGATGATGTTGTTGGTAAGGTTAACGAGGGATTCAAAATAGCCATGGTAACGCTAGACCTAGCGAGGATAGGAATCTCGGGCGTGGCTCTCGGTTTATCGCAGGGAGTTCTCGATGAGGCCCTCGAGTGGGCTAAGACTAGGATGGCCTTCGGTAAGCCACTTATTGATTGGGAGTGGATCCAATTCCAGCTTGCGGACATGAAGGCGAAGCTGGAGATCGGGAGGACGATCACCTATAAGGCTGCCTGGCTCTATGACAATAAGGATCCATCATTCGTACTCTACTCATCAATAGCCAAGCTATACACTGCACAGATGGCTGTGGAAATAGCTAGAGACGGAGTGCAGATATTGGGTGGTTTTGGTTACTCAAAGGAGAGCTTCTCGGAGAGGGCTTATAGGGATGCCAAGGTTCTCGAGATAGCCGAGGGAACGAATGAGGTCCAGAAGATGGTTATCCACAAGATATTACTGAAGGGCTTACCTGAGGTGGAGCTATGATACCTATACGGCATCCCCTCGTCACTAGGGAGCATGAGAAGTTCGTAGAGTTGGTTGATGAGGTTAGTAAGGAGTATGTGGAACCAATCGCTGACAAAATAGATAGGGAGAATTACTACCCTAGGGAGGCAATTAGGAAGTTTGGCGAGTATGGAATACTCTCGCCAGTATTGCCTAAGGAGTATGGTGGATCTAACATGGACATACTTGGTACGGCACTCTCCATAGAGGTTATATCCAGGTACAGTGGTTCAATGGGTATACTAACGGAGGTTCAGGGATTCTTGGTGACACATGCCTTCTATACCTACGGAACGAGCACAATGAGGGAGGAGTTGGCGCCAAAGCTGGCTAGGGGCGAGTTGATAGGATCCTTCGCATTAAGCGAACCCTGTTGCGGCAGTGATGCTGCAGCAATAGAAACAAGGGCAGAAAGAAAGGGCGGCGAGTGGGTCATCAACGGCAAGAAGATGTGGATAACCCAGGGATTATACGCCGATGTATACCTCGTATTCACTAGAACAGGACCTAAGGAAGCTAGGCACAGGGCAATAACGGCATTCTTGGTAAGGAGGAACAATTGCATTGAAGCAAGCCCAATACACGTGATGGGGATTAAGGGCACGGGAACCTCGGAACTAACGTTCACAGATTGTGTTGTTAGTGATGATGATGTTGTTGGTAAGGTTAACGAGGGATTCAAAATAGCCATGGAAGCCCTAAACCTGGGCAGAATAGCCGTAGCCTCGGTAACCCTGGGTCTCGCTGAGGCAGCCATCATGGAGGCAATGGAGTGGGTTAGGAAGAGAAACGCCTTTGATCAACCATTGACAAGCTTCGAGTGGATTCAATTCCAACTTGCAGATATGCTATCTTACATAGAAACCATGAGGTCTATAGTCTATGACTCAGCGGTGCGTTTCGATCGTAAGTACGATGATTACTACGCCTTTGCATCAATAGCTAAGTTAGTCGCAGTGCTCCTTGGCATTGATGTTATTAGGAGGGCTGCGCAGTTAACGGGAGCGTACGGTGTCTGGAGTAATAGTAAGTTGAATAGGATTTATAGGGATGCGAAGCTCATGGAGATTGGCGAGGGTACTAACGAGGTGCAGAGGATGGTTATTTACAAATGGTTAAGCAAGTACCTGGGCTAACTACAACCGACATATTCGGAAGCCATCTTCAAAATCCTCACTAAATCCTCAATCTTTAACCTACCCGTATTCGTATTCCTAGGGCTTGGGTGATAGCTCATGAAAATCCTAACCCCATTAACATCGACATAACCACCATGTCTAAACTCAGCATTAATGCCTAGAACCAACCTAACACCCTGAAATGCTATGTGGCCCAGGGTCACAATTGCCTTAGGTTTAATTCTTTGAATCTCATACCTAAACCAGTTATTTACGCATGTCCTTATCTCATCGGTAGTTGGTCTATTGTTTGGTGGAGCACACTTAACAACGGACGTTATGTAGATGCACCTAACGGTAACATCATCATTGCGCGAAATACTGTACGGCCTATTCGAAAGACCAGCCATGTGCAGTGCCCTGAATAGGAACTGGGCACTACTGTCGCCTGTGAACATCCTACCAGTCCTGTTACCACCATGGACCGCAGGCGCGAGACCTACTATCATGATTCTTGCATTGGCTAAATCACCCCATGGTGGTACAGGTCTTCTCCAGTATTTATCACTGCTAAACCTGGGTAGTGGCTTAACCTCCTCTCTGTACTTAGCTAACCGTGGACATGCCCTACACGTTATTAATTTATTTACAAAATCCGCGTACCAATTCATTATGGTCTCATTACCGTGCACCCACTGGTAAGGATTTAATAGTTTTTTACTTACTCCATGCTGATGGATCAAGTAATGGATAGCATGATCAGGGGCGTCTTATCGTACATGTACGGCCGCAATATATTGGATAAACTTAGTGGTGATTTAAGGGTTGATATTAGTAGGACCGGTGGATTGAGGAGGATATACCTCGGTGGTAGGTTGGTCTTTGTGGTTAGGGCTAACGATGGTCGTGCCCTACCAACGCTTGATGGTGCTTCATTAATTGATAAGGTGGTTGTTGTTCGTAGGGATGCGGCGCCATTTATTAAGCAGGGTAGGAGTGTTATTGCTAAGTTCGTGGTTGATGTTAGGAATGCCGTACCTGGTGATGAGGTGGCTATTTACTCTGAAGATGGTGAGTTACTGGGTGTTGGTAGGTTATTGCTGTCCAGGGAAGAGGTCCTCAGTGTTGGTAGAGGTGTTGTCGTTAAGGTCAGGCATCACGTAATGAGCAATAACCAATAATGCTTATAACTCTCAGTTTCCCTACGTACACGGTGATTACTATCTGGCGAATGAGTTTGTTGTAACGCCCTGGGAGGTCAAGGGTAGGGTTGATTACCTAAGGCTTGCGCGTGAATTCGGTGTTCAATTGATAACCGACGAGGATGTTAAGGCATTACAGGAATTAGCTGGTGATGTGCATTACCTAATAAGGAGGGGCTTCTTCTATGCACACAGGGACCTACGGACAATACTAGATAGACAGAGGGCTGGCTTGAAATGGGCTCTTTACTCAGGCAGGGGACCGAGTGCCGACCTACACATTGGTCACCTGGTTCCGTGGATGCTTGGTCGGTGGTTTGTGAATAGGTTTGGTGTTGAGTATTTCTTCGAGATGACGGATGATGAGAAGTTCCTAGTCAAGGAGGGCTACACCCTGGAGCAAACGAATAGGTACGCGTACGAGAACGCCCTCGACTTAATAGCCTTAGGGTTCCCGCCGGATAAGCTGCACATAATAATCGATACCGAGGACATAAAGTACCTCTACAAAATAGCCGTTAGGGTTGGTAAGAAACTCACGTTGTCAACGGTGAAGCACACCTTCGGATTTACGGACTCAACGAACGTTGGTGCCGCGTTCTTCCCAACACTTGAGATCTCGGTGGCGTTCCTACCGACGGAGCTTTATGGGGAGGCAGTTCCCGTACTCATACCAACGGCGATAGACCAGGACCCATACTTCAGACTAGCTAGGGATATAGCTGAGGACCTGGGTTATCCAAAGCCATCGACAATATACGGAAAGTTCATACCTGGACTCACAGGGGAGGATAAGATGAGCGCCTCAAACCCGGACTCAGCAATATACATAACGGATGAGGAGAAGGACGTGAAGAGGAAGATAATGAATGCACTAACTGGTGGTCAACCCACGGCGGAACTTCAACGTAAGTATGGCGGAGACCCAGACAACTGTGTCGTGTATAAGTACCACCTATTATTCCAAGAGAGCGATGAGAAGGTTAAGAGGATATATGAGGATTGTAAGGTAGGTAAACTCCTTTGCGGCGAGTGCAAGGCGATGCTCTTTGAGAGGATTAGGGAATTCATGAAGGAGCATAATGAGATGAGGGAGAGGGCTAGGGATGTGATTCAGCAGTACAGGTTATCTGCCAAATTCAAGTGATGCTTATTAATTAAGTACTGCATTAATTCTCCATGCCCAATTACCCAGTTATAGACCTACATGAGGATATAGCCTACTATTTAATGAATTATGGAAAGCTCGAGGAGCCATTCCAAGACTTCGATAAGGATACCCCAGGTAGGCAATCAGACATACCAAAGCTCATGAGAGGCAATGTGAGGATTGTATTCGGTGCCGTATTCCCAATACACGACACATACAATCCATTGGTCGGCGAAAGAATAGCGTCAGGATATGGATCACAATCAATTAAGGCCTACACACCTGCAGCATCGAAGTTGATTGCCCTCGAAATGATCAAAATATACATGGTACTACTAAGGAGATTCCCCAACCAATTGATACCCATCGAAAACAGCTCAGACGCTGAACGCGCCATTAATAGCAATGCCATAGGCATGCTATTATCAATGGAAGGTGCTGACCCACTTGACGACCCATACGACTTACTGCTTATTCAAAGGCTTGGTGTTAGGGCCCTGGGGATTACCTGGAATTTCGATAATAGGTACGGGGCGTCATGCATGACTAGGAAGGATTATGGATTAACAACAGATGGTGAGGAGCTTGTTAGGCTTGCCAATGAACTCGGTGTCATAATAGACCTGGCACACGCAAGTAGGAATACGATGATTGATACACTCAAGATTTCGAGGAAACCCGTAATAATAAGCCATGCAAACATACGCAGTGTTCACGATCATGTTAGGAATGTCGATGATGAAATCCTCGAGTTACTTCACAGCAACCACGGTGTTATTGGCATAACAATGATAACGTCAACAATCGGCCCAAGACCCAACATAGATTCGCTTGTTAGGCATGTGTTGTATGTGTACGAGAGGTTTGGACCTGACATTATTGCGATAGGTACGGATTTCCTGGGTATTGAGAGGACACCTGAGGATCTAACGAACATTGGTGAGATCAATAAGTTATTGACAAGATTGATTGAGGATGGATTGGGTGATAACGATGTTAGGAAGATTGCCTATGAGAATGCCCTCAGGGTCATTATGAGCAATATTTAATTTTAAATGGGTTAAGACCTAGTCTTGACCAGAACCACCACTCGCCTGTTCTGTCTGTGTCCCTGATGTTAGAAACTGAATGTATTGTAACCTATTCTTCTCATACTCATCAACAGGAACGGGCTTTAACTTAGAAAGTATCTGTGGTAATGTGGTATACTCCATCTCCTCAGGCGGTAATCTATGAGGCATGACAGGCCCCATCCTCCTGATATAATCAGTTATCTGAGCAGCCAACTGCCTACTATAATCAAAGGCTGGATCGTCAAATAGGTCAACAGGACCCTCCAGGTAACCATCATGCACCTGGAAACCAATGGCTATCACCTTGGGAGGCCCGTCAAACCTCGTCATCTTCGGTCCAAAGGCTATCCTCCTATCAGCATCTATGCTAACCATCCTCGCAGGCATTAATGGACCCACGTGACTACCCCTCATCCAGCCCTCAACAAGGTGCGGATAGGCGAAGGCCTCTAGGATCTCGCCAACCGCTGGTAAACCATGCTGCGCCCTAACCATGGCTACCGGGTCATCCTTACCAACATAGCGACCGGCGATTAGGTTTAGCCTCTCGACGCTCGTTACCGATGCTTGTATTAGGTCGGATTTCCTGTATATCCTCCTTATTATGTACCTACCCGGAGTACCTATTAGCCCTAGTATGTCGTAACTATTCTCGGGCGCGTCGAGTAGGTAGACCTTACCCTCATACACGTCTAGTATCTCAAACCTAAATCCCTGGTGCATTGCTGGGTCTATCACAAGCCCTGCCGTATTGAATGGGTCAGCGAATATCTTATAGAAAGGCAGGTTAAAGGCACCAGGTTCCGTCTTATCTGCAGCAAAGACCACGAGAGGATCACTCGGTCTCTCCTCAAACTCCATCTCCGCAACCTGGGGACCCATACCCCTAATGTTCCCACTAAACGTGTCCTTAAGCAGGTCCTGACCAGCCCCGTAAAGCTTCACCTTCTTTGCTATGTTGTCCGTAGCCTCCTTAAATATTGACCAGGCCAAACCATGTATGTCGGGATTATTCTCACCCTTTGTGTGGGTCATAAGTAGTGACATGTCGTCACCAACGTTGTACACGAAGTAATCGATTATCAAACCCCTCTTCTGCTCCTCCCTGAGTCTATCACTTGCGAACTCCATGATCTTTGGGTGAACCCAAGCATGGCCCGGTAAGCCCCCGATGTCCGCCTTTATTATTGATACTGTTACCTTCATTAATAATCAATACTAAATCACATTATTAATACTTTATCTCCACCAGCACTTAATTTAAACAACACCACTATCTAAATACCTAACAACAACCCCAGCAATTGCGCGAGCCAGAGGTGGCGGAACAGCCTCACCAATTTGATTAAACTGCGAATCCTTTGGGCCGAAGAAAACATGGTTGTCAGGAAACCCCATCAACCTAGCCTGTTCCCTAACCGTCAAGACCCTATCCTCAAATGGATGAACAAAACGAACACTACCCATAACCGTCGGCGCCGGCTTCCACGGATTGAGCCTCACGAAATTCCTAAACGAACCTGTTGCACCCCTAAACCTGTATAGAGCCTCATCCCAACCAAGCTTCGAGATACCCCTAACCTTCCTCTCGCTAATTGTCACGTACTCGTGATTAGATATCAATGGGTCACCAGGACTCGGCAGGTCACCGATGGCGTCCCACACGGTAAATAGCCTATTAACCTTCTCGGGTCTTATCGGTATGTTACTGATGAACACCCTACGCCTAATACTTGGTGTTCCGTAGTCCTCTGCATGAAGAACATTAAAGAATATTTTTTCATAGCCCGCTCTGGCGAACTCCGTAACCAATGCTTCCTTCAATGGACCATCAATTATGTGAACCACGTTCTCAAGAACAAAGACCCTCGGTCTCAACTCACCAACCAACCTAATGAACTCCAACGTCAACCTACCAAGCTCATCAACATAAAGCCTATCCAGCGGATCCCTAGCCCTCCTTGGATTTGTCTCCGTGAAAGCCTCACAGGGACTACCACCAATGACTACGTCTGGCTTACTGCCTATGTACTTGATAATATCAGTGCCGCTAATATCCCTAATATCGTCTAGGAGCATTACGGCGTTGGGGAAGTTGTAGCTATATGTCCTAGCCGCATTACTGTCAATCTCGACGCCAAGGGCTACGTCGAAACCAGCATCAAGGAAACCCCTACTGAATCCACCTGCACCTGCGAATAGATCAACAACTACGTAATTCATCACGAGGTATGGGGACTGCGTCTTTATTAATCCTCCTCCTGCTCACTCTCGGTCTCGTATAGGTTATCGAGGAGTTGCTTCACGTAGTCCTCCTTAAGCTCCTTCTCCTCCTCGCTTGGTTCCTCCTCCTTGTAACTCTCAACGATGACCGCACTCTTCTTCTCAACACTCTTCTTATCAACGTATGACTTAGTATCACTACTTTTTAGCTCCTCCTCATAACCGCACCTCTGGCATCTAAGGTAAACCTTCCCCTCCTTCTTAACCGGCACCATCAATCCTCCACATCTTGGACAGAACTTCATGCAAATCACTGGAGACAATGGACTTACTTATAAACCCTATGGTTTATGTAACCCAAAATATTGCACTGGCAAAATGGGCGCGGTGGATTAGGTATATAAGTTGGTTGTGGAGATGGCTTGCGTGAGCGAGAATTGGGTTAAGGTCAATAATAGGGCTGTGAGGTATGTTGTTAAGGGTGATGGAAAGCCCATGGTCATGGTACATGGGTATAACTTCAGTGCGGACGACTGGATCAATTGCTGTGGTGATGGGTTGCAGGGTTTCAGGATATACGCTGTGGATATGCCCTACGGACCAAAATCAAGGAGCGAACATTTCAGGCCAAGGGAGCCCGATGATTACGCCAACCACCTCTATGGCATAATAAAGGCGTTAAATGTGACTGAGCCCATAGTCGTTGGTGCAAGCTTGGGGGGCGAAACCGTGCTAAGGTACTTGGCGCTGGGTTACCCGGCTAAGGCGGGTGTTGTTGTTGGCCCGGTCGGGGTGGATAGCATTGATTTAAGCAGGATTAGGGTTCCCGTGTTGGGTATTTGGGGCAGTAATGATAGGGTTTCCGGTAGGGAGAATATGGATGCCATGAGGAGGAGTGGTTTTAGGGTTGAGATTATTGATGGTGCTGGCCACCCAGCTTACCTAGATAGGCCTGATGTCTTCGTTAGGTTGGTTCTCGACTTTCTACGTTCAATTGGTATTATAAATTGAGATATCCATCTACATATTACATGCATAATTACCTCTTATTATAAGGTATACCATAATTTAAACCAAGCAACCCATTAACTGCGTGGATAGGGTGGATGTGGCTTACATAATCGGTGCAGTGCTTGGGAAGGAGGATGTTGGTGGGGTTAGGGTGGCTTACAGCACGTACACGACCACGTTGGGCAAATGGGTTAGGGATCCGGATAGTGTTGTTCAGTACCTCGTGAATATTGGCAAGGCTGAGATATTGAAGAGTGGTTCCGGCAGGAGTGTCTTGCTTACGGATAAGGAGTTAATGAGTAGGGTGAATAGGTTATTAACACCTAAGGAGGATGCTGACCCATTAACAATAGTCCTTGATGGGATTAGGAAGCTCGCAAACCCACTATCCGGTTATGCCGATGTTGGTGAAGTCATTAAATACATAGAGGATAGACTCGAAATACCAACAAAGGAGGCTGAGGAATTCCTCATAAAGGTGATAAAGTTCCACAGGGCTAGGTTTGTCTTCGCACACGGTGGTTCGCGTAGGTTAAAGATTGGTTCCACGTACTACGGGTTGATAAAGGTGGTGGGCGATGCAGAGGACGCTGGTTCCTAAGAGGGGTGTTGGGATTAGGTTACTTGGTCCTTCGTGGAGAGCCGCTAGGGATAAGTTGCTCGACATGGTTAGGGAAGACTACCAATTAATAACGATAATAGGTAGGGCAGGCACGGGAAAAACAACACTCCTACTAAGCCTTGAGGGAGCAGTCAACGGTTTATTCATGTATGCCGACATGACGGAGGTTAGGGATAGGGACCTATCTGCCATAGTATCAACAGCATTCGCAGACAACATAGATGTAATTAAGGACATACAGGAGAAACTGAAGAAGAGCGGCATAAAGGGATTACTAAAGGCATTTGCGAAGGCAGGGCTTGATGAGGTTGTTGAGAGCGCCAGGCTAAAGCCCATGGAGACCCTCGCACTACTAAACAATGCAGTGGAGTACCTAGGCATTGGACCGTTAATAATAGGCATTGATGAAGGCTTACTGAGCCAGGATGATCCGAGGGCCGTGGACTTCATAAACGCAATCCACGCATTCAGGAACAATATGCAGGTCCTGAGCTCCACGAAAATAATAATCACACTACTACCGGACGTGGTGAACCTAATATCCAAAATAGACACACCACTATTTGACGTACTAAAACTCGGAGCACTAACACTACCAGACTACGTAACCAAGGAAGACCTAAAGGAAGTGGTACAGGAATACGGACTAGGACCAAGCGAGGCAGGCAAAATAGAGGCGCTGGGACCACTAACCATGAGACAACTCATATGCCTAATGAACACGAAGATGGACGCCATAAAATGCGGAATAGACACAGCAGGGGAAATAACAATCGAATAAGACAAACAAACCCACCTACACTTTATTAACCAATAAAGACGTAGGTCCAATTAGAGTGGGTATGGTTATAATTCGCGATTATGATGGGGGTGCGGGGAATGGGTAGAACCGTCTTATTAAGAATATTACTGCATGATGTCTAAAAACCATAAAGCACCCTAAACATTGATTCACAACCAACCCATCCAAAACACCCCACCCACAACAAACAAAACAACCACCCAACAATCAACCCAATACAAAACCCTGGAGCCCCGGCCGGGATTCGAACCCGGGACCTCCCGCTTACAAGGCTTGCACGGGGCTTTCGCCCCAGGGCGCTCCGACCAGGCTGAGCTACCGGGGCGTGGCTTCTGTGGTGTTTTTTGGTTCTTTAAGTTTTTCTTCATGGGTGTGTTTACTGTGCCTTTGTGACTTTTTGTGTCATTGGTACTCTTGTTCTGCTCCATGATGTTACTACTGCGATTACTATCAGGATTAGTGAGACTCTAAATGCCATGTGTAGGCTGTTTATAAATGGTGCCATTAGGCTTGGCGTCAGCGTTGACGTTCCCACAAATATCTGAAAGGCGATACTCCTTGGTATTGCTGCTGAGGAGACCACAATGGCTATTATGAAGCTTAGTAGCATGCCTATATTGCCTATGGTCCTGTTCGTGCCTGAGGCTATGCCATACATGTTGCCTGGTACTTCAAACATCACCATCTTACCATTGGCCGCAAAGAACATAGCCGCCCCAACACCGCTTATTGTTGCTATTATGGTTACTAGGTAAAGTGGTGTTGTCAGCGATAATAACGTGTCATAGAGTACGTAGGCAATGGCCTGGAGCATGAGCCCTACTGAGGCTATGACCCTGGCATCGAACCTATCCGCCAACCTACCGCCGAGTGTTGCTGATAATGAACCGAGTAGGTAACCGGGCACTAGCCATAGTGATGCATCAAATGGATTTAATCCCCTGACTCCCTGTAGGTACATGATTATTAGGAATAGTATTGCGTAGTTCGCCATATATTGAAAGAAGTAGGAGAAGCTCGATAGGGTGAACATCCTAATCCTAAATAGGCTGAGCCCAATGAGTGGGTACTTAGCCCTGGACTCTATGTATATGAAGGCGGCGAGTAATATTGTGCCCAGTATTAGCATTAGTCCAATTACCGTGTTGTAACCAACACCTGCGTAGGTTATGCCAGCCATCGAGTATAGGCCCAGGGCTAGCCCTAGTGTTACTGCGCCGGGTATATCAAAGCCCTGCCTAACCCTAACGCCCCTATCCCTTAGGTATATCAAACCTGTTACGAAGCTGAATATGGCTATGGGCACGTTTATGTAGAATATCCACCTCCAACCAATGAATGTGGTTATTACACCACCAGCCAGTATTCCAGCCACGGCGCCCAGGTTCCAACCCATCGATGTTGTTCCAAATACGAAACCCCTCTCGTGAGGTTGGAAATAATCACTGGCTATTGCCATGGTATTGCTAGTCATCAATGAACCACCGAAGGCCTGCACAGCCCTAAACCCGATTAGCTCGAGGGCATTGCCTGAGAGACCACATAATGCGCTACCTATTCCAAAAAGTATCATACCTAGGTTGAACATTTTAGCCCTGCCCCTAATATCGCCTAACTTGCCCAGTTGTGTTGAGAATATTGTGACAGCTAGTATGTATATTAGGATGATCCAGATTAGTGTTGATAGGTCTGTGTGAAGTGCTGTGAGCATTACGGGTAGTGCTAATACGACTATTGTGCTGTCCAGAGCGACCATGAATGAGGATAGGGTTAATAGAGTCAGCACGATTACCTGCAACCTCTCCATTAACACGATATCAACGCCCCACCTTTTAAAGCTAATTTCACATTTCAAATTTCAAAATCTAAACTTATAAGCAGGTTACATTACTTAACTGTCAATGGTTACAATAAAGGACATAGAAATCTACCCAGTGAGCGATTTGGCAACGGCTAAAGCCTCACCATGGGCTTCCGTGTCAATAATTGTTAGGGTTGTTACGAGTGACGGTCAGGTTGGTTATGGGGAGGCTGTGCCTACATTGAGGGTTAACCCCGTGGTTAGGGCTATTGAGGAGGTTAGGAGGTTTATGGTTGGTAAGGACCCATTCAGGATAACGTATCTATTCAGGGAGTGGTATAAGCACGAGTTCTACATTAGTAGATCCTTCGAGTCGGCCACGGCATACAGTGCAGTGGATATTGCATTGCATGACTTGTTGGGTAAATACCTGGGCGCGCCCGTGTACCAGCTTATTGGTGGTCTTGTTAATGATAAGATTAAGGCTTACGCAAATGGTTGGTATAGTGATTGCGTGACGCCTGATGACTTTGCAAGGAGGGCTAAGGATGTTGTCTCCATGGGTTTCAAGGCACTTAAGTTCGACCCCTTTGGACCATACTTTGATCAAATGGGTGAGGAGGGTCTTGAGGAGGCTGTGGAGAGGGTTAGGGCTGTTAGGGAGGCTGTGGGTAAGTACGTGGACATACTCATAGAGACGCACGGTAGGTTTGATGTAAACACGGCGGTTAGGATGGTTAAGGCCATGGAGGAGTTCAACCCATTATTCATTGAGGAGCCGGTACACCCGGACCTCAACTTTGAGGGTTTGGCGAAGATTAAGGCAGCCGCACCCAGTGTTAGGATTGCGGTTGGCGAGAGGATAATCAGCGTTGAGGAGCCGCTCCAACTGCTCGAGAGAGGTTTAGTCGATGTGCTACAGCCAGATATCACGAATGCCCTCGGGTTCACTGGTATGGTTAGGATAAGGGCTCTCACGGAGGCCTTCGGTGTTGAGTTGGCGCCGCACAATGCCTTTGGACCTGTTCAACATGCGGCAACGATACAGTTCGATGCCAGCACATACAATTTATTGATTCAGGAGAGCTTCTACGACTTCTGGCCCCAGTGGAAGAAGGACATAGTCAATAATGCATTCAGGATAGAGGATGGGTACTACAAGGTGCCCAACAGACCCGGCCTTGGTGTTGATGTTAATGAGAAGTTACTCAATGAAATGAGGTTTGAGGGTATGGAACCATTCCACGAGGAAGAGCCTGTGTGGGTCATAAAGGGTACCTGGAGAAGCTATAAGTCAATGTAAGGAAGACTTAAAATAATTTATAAATGAATAATATGCCGTAAAATGTCAAGCCGTAGCATTGGCCAAGGTACATGCCCAAAATGCGGTGGGCGAGGTACGTTGGTTATTAAGACCTTGGGTGGTGGTTACTATGCCTATTATCGACACGGTAGATCATGGTGTTACCTAGGACCCCTTAACAAGGTATACAACGAGGTTAGGAAGAGCCTTGACCCGAACTACGTAGAGGAGTTCGATAGGTTCGTTGGCAGGGTTAGGATGGGCTTGAATGAATCGGTGACCAGCGTGTTTAGTTGGATTGGGGTGATTCGCATGGGGATAATGTATTTATTGATCCTTGGTATTACCTTCTACATACTATTGCTCATGGCATTAATAGTGATGTCCCAAGACAAACCATTACTCTTACTAACGGGTAGGATTCTCGATCTAATCAATAACGCCATCAGTTTGGTCATAACCTACATGTACATATACAATGGATTCCTTGAACTAAGTAAAATCGATAAAACCTATGGATTGGGCTTTGGCGGTTCCCTGATTAGGTTGATCGCCTTACTATCCCTCATAGTTTTTGACAGTATCGTCCTAGCAATCAACGTACCAGCTATTACCGGCTATGTGATTAAGGACGTGATTGGTGCCGTAATTGTGATTGCGTGGGCCCTCATATTCACGCCAATATATAGGCTATCCAACGCATTCAACATAAAACCAACGAACGTAGGGATTATCATAGCCATGGTCGGTTATGCACTCGACTTAGTGCCCGGCATTGTGTTGATTGGTGCACCAATACAATTCATTGGAGAGGGCATCATAGTACATGGGTTAGGGAAATTACCAGTATCCAGGTCGCAATAGTATTGAAATGCACGAATGTGTGGTAAGGCTTTACCAATAAAAGGTGGTTCAGCAACAGCATTTCGATGCGTAATCTAGGTTATAGTAAGTTAAAGAGGCAATACATAATCGCGGCGCTAATTGCAGTAATAACAATATTATTACTTATTATTATGTTAATAGTGCAGGCAATCCACGGTCAAAACTATAAACCTAATTACTTAGTGAACGGGGACATAGACATTAACTACGGCGCCGCGCTGACATACTTCGAGGGAACCAATGGTCTAATAATAGTCCTAGGACCCAACAAGCTCTATAGCAATGTCCTAATGAGGGCTGAGGAGCTAGGCATAGGGGTTCAGAGGATAGTTTATGCAGGCCCTAACCTAACCCTAGCCCTAAACCTGGTGAGTAGTCATCCAGGTTCAATCCTCATACTAGACATACCGTACGTAGAAATTAAACCAAACACCCTAGGTCCATTATTGGCACCATATCTGAAGTACGGCATCATAGCCTTTTATAACTCCACAGAGCAGGAATTACAGGAGTATGCGTTAAATGCCCTATACTACGCCGAAATAATGGGCAATAAAACCAATGGTCATTACCTAGCCCTTTTACCGTACCTATCAGGAGGACCGCCATTCACCGTGGAAGTGGTTACGGATTACCATGGTAAATTTGACGCATCAATTGGCTATAGCCTAAGCATTAGGGGCTTATTATTCGTGCTTTATGAGCAAAGTCATTATCAATCCTATGACCCATGTGCCGTAACGTCCGGGTCTCGGCTTATTTTACCGGGTGGTTATTATTATGTAAGCCCCTTGTTTAATGATTATGCCTCACCATACTCCGATAACTATGTATCGCGATGGATTTGGGACTTCTGTATATATTACTCAAATGGTTGGGAATACACAGCCACAGTACCCGATTATATAGGCCTACTCCCATACGACTTCATGGCCATAACGCCGCAGTCGAGTTACAGTATTTCATATACCGAGTGGGCACCACCCTTCACAACAGTAACGACGTACGGCATCGGCCTTGCTAATGATTACGCCTCATCGTGGAATTACTATAAGGAGGGCGGAGGTTTTAGTAATGGATTAGCACCAATACCTGGACCTGAGGCTTACGAATCACCGACAACTCAATCATCAGTAACACAATATGAGCTGCAAATATATTTTAACCTGGGATTGACCAATCTTTTGCAAATAATTATCTATTACATTCCAGTGAGGATGGGCCCAACCCCGTGGGTGTGGGTTTGTGGGGCCGCTCGGGTGAGGACATCCAAGCCGTTGTTGTGCTTAACGTCTGGTGCTCCGAACACATACTCTGTCTGCTCATAAAGCTTTATGAGCTCATCCCTGCTTATTTTGCCGTCGTAATACGCCAGAAGCAACTCGGCCCTTAGGCGTCTAAGTGGGTGGTGCATGTATTTGGCAACGCGCCTAAGCAGCCTAACGGCATTCTCATTGTAAAACTTCAAGGCATCATCTGTTTTGTGCGAATTAATGCTTCCAGTGATGCCGAACTTTCTGGCAATAGCATCCCTTAGCACATCGAGCATCATCCTCTTCGGGCAATCCTTACAAGCCGCAATCTTCACAAGAACGTACTCATGGTCACGCCTATAGATATATAGCACCGTCCCATCCCCGTCTAACAACCCCGCTATGAACATTGCCAGCTCCTCATTACTGAGACTGTTGAGTATCCTCTCGAGCTCATCGGCGCTGAGCTTGATTGGCCAAGGCCACTCATTGGCGTTTAGGTCTACGCGGAATGACAAAGCAATTGGTTTATGTACGTATTTCACGGCCGGCATTCTCCTTTCCCACTTGATTTTTAAACTCGGCGCCTTAACTGTGCTTAGTAGCTTTGCGAAAAACACTGCGTCAATGCTATTCGTGGTCTTTAACTCCAGCCTAACTCCTCCATCGTATTCCTCAATTGCTAAATCGCTGGCCTTTAGCCCAAACCAGTATGGATTCCTTAGGTTGCTCAACTCATTAATGCCCTCAAGCCAAACGCACAGCTTTATCCCATACCTCCTAAAGGCGTCAACATCAATACCAATAAATTTAAACAACTCCTCACATATTTTAACTTCATCCCAACCAAACCTCTCCCTCAACAAATCCTCGATTTTCTTGACGACTTCGCTCCTCGTCACCCTGTCCTCCCAATCAATGCCGCACTTAACCAACCACTTGTTTAGTCTTTTCGTGCTCATGCCCAATGCATTCCTAAGCCAACCCTTCAATACACCAAGATCCCTAAGCATTCTCAATAGCCTACATTCCTCTTCATGATTACTGACGAGCCACAACTCGTGAACTACATTCCTAACTTTATCCGCAACTTCTCTACCTACAGCATTGCCGTTGTGGCAGTTTGCCTTCACTAACTCCTCGATCTTCCTCGTGACGCAATCCTTATCGCCATTGCCTAGGCATTTCATTGCCTTGCTTATCAACTCGGTGCATGTTTCTATCCTCCCTGCCTGGGTGGGTTTAGGCTGGGAGGCTTCGTTGCTTGTATCCGAGACTTCCTTGCTAGTCATTGGGCCTTTGCCGACTCTCGGCGGCCTATTGATTTTAAACCCACCCTTGGTGATGCACCTAATTCGGTGCATAATTGAAACACCTGTGCTTGTTTAACTCATTCATGAGTATTTTAGCTGCTCCACTGCATAGTTTTGATCCCATGCACTTACTGTGAACGAAGCTCCATAGT
>Ga0081529_138819_pt1 | contig 19328 bp, 18 predicted proteins | sample EchGeymetagenome_FD_71012 | JGI IMG/M metagenome (GOLD analysis project Ga0081529, IMG submission 71012) | Ferrous microbial mat and aquatic microbial communities from Echinus Geyser, Yellowstone National Park, USA - transect B T=78-80 C v2... ...
TTCCAAAAACTAGGATATATTTTTCGTCTAAACCATAAGTATATATCATTACTTAACATGAGATAATATCTTAGGAAATTGGAGTAATACCCATACTGTTTGTACTTTTCACGATCTTTATCATTTCTATGTAACATGAGCATTAGAGCTACCAGTAATTTCCCGCATAGCCTCGAATAATATTTTGACCTTTCTCCTGGCTTATGTAAGATCATTCTCTCCCTATAAACTAGAGGTAAATATCCAAATTTTTCAGCCCTATAAGTGTATTCATTATCTAATCTATCAAGAAATAAACCCTCTAAGAATAGAATATCTAAATAAAATAAGAATTGCAACAGACTCGTTTTATATCGTATCTTCATTATTATCTAAGTATAATATGTATTCAGCAGGATGACGTCGAAAAATAAAAACTTCTCGCTAATACCGACTTTCCTGTATTACCTCCCTAAGATTCCCATAACTGCTGTCTTAAATTAGGCTAATTCCGTGTAAGATTAGTTGGGTATAACTCCTGGTTCTGATAAGAACGAGGAATACTATAATATTATTACTAAGATGAGATGACAGGTTGACACGTTGTAGTCGTTGGCTATGGCCAGGGCGATCTGCTCGATCCTCCAGGCCGAGTAGAACTTCCCGAACCTCCTGCGCTCGACTGGGGAATTGAACGACTTGACCAGGTTGTTGGTCTTGAGCCACTTCCTGACCTGCTCTGGGGCCTGGAGGTAGAAGAGCACTACCCACGGGTCCTCGACCTGGAGGCCGTTCTCAGCAAGGTAAATCAACTCGTTTATGGGGGTGTGTACCCCAAAACATGGTGTACAAAAATGGAAAAGGCGGTAAAAAATGAAGGGTAATATTAAAGGTAAGAGAGAGGAGGGTGATACCGTGAGGGAGGAGTTGGTCCTGGAAGTTCTCAAGGAGTTTCAGGGGAGTGAAGGACGTGCTGAAGGGGTTGATTGAGGAGACGTTGCAGGAAGTCATGAGGGTAGAGGGGGATCAGTCCCTCAGGTGGGGAGGGGGAGGGGAGTGAGGGACTACGGATAGAACTTATAGGAAAAATCCCTCGGGTTTGGGGGGCATGAAAACTTTTTAGGATTTAACGGGCCGAATTACGGTATGACCGACAGGGAGGAGTACAGGGAGGCACTGGTCGAGGCCTTTAGGGTGGTAGCTGCCAAGATGGTCACGAGGTCGGACGCGTCCTTGAAGACTCTCCTGGGCTCCGTGGTGAGCAGGGGAGGAGTCACGGAGGTCGTGGAGGCCGTGGGGGTGGACTACGGGAACGCCCTGAGGAGGTTAGACGACCTGGCCCGGACGAACTTGATGGAAGTAGTCAAGGGGTTGGTAAAGGAAGACCCTGTCCTGGTCATCGTAGACGACTCCCACGACCACAAGCTCTACTCCAGGACGATGCCCGTGGGGAGGAACGGGACTCAGGTGTTCCACTGCGGGACTAGGAGGTTCGAGCCCTCGATCCAGCTCCTCGTAATCGCCGTAAGGGATCTGGTCAGGAACGAGGTCTACGTGGTCACATGGAACCCTACGTGCCCAGGAAGGCCTTGGACGTGCTCAGGGAGAGGGGCGAGGAGGAGTTCAGAACCGGGGTCGAGATGGTACAGGCCCTGGTGCCCGTGCTCAGGCACAACTTCAACGTGTCTGGGTGGTCTTCGACTCGTGGAACGTGAACTCCAAGACCCTGTTCCCCAAGACCGTCGGGGAACTCAGGGGCGACGCGCGGGTCCTCGGGGGCGGGAGACTCGTGCCCGTCGCTGAGTTCCCCGAGGGCCTCATCCAGTACCTTGGGACTCCCGTGAAATTACTGGTGGAGGAGCGCAAGGGCTTCGGTAGGAGGTACTTCTCCGCAGACCTGGACGACAGGGCCGAGGACGTCTGACCACCTGGGAGCACCGCTGGGACGTGGAGGTGATCAGGGAGCTCAAGTCTGACTCGAGCGGAGCTCTTTCCTCACCTGGTTGAGGAACGAGGGGTTCATCACCCTGAAGGCCCTCTCGCTCCCGTCCTCCAGTCTTCAAGTACTCCACGGGCTTGAACCTGGGAGCCGAGAGGCTGTCCAGGTTGGTGAAAGGTATTTACCAGGAGGCCGGCAGCATCAAACAACTGCTCAAGAGGAGGAGAAATCCGTAAAGTGCTACACTTATATAAATCGAAGCAAGCGTTCATTATTTAGATAACACAGTAGAATTGGTCTCTCGTTTCTTAAACGGACCTTGACAAGGACTTTCTTAGTGATTGGCTGAGATTCAAATCGCTTCATGGCACGAGCTCATAGTTTAGCCAAAATACCTGGGAGGAGAGATTAGGCCAGTGATATTGGTTTTGCCATGTTCTTCCCCCCACCTCACTCAATCTCAAACAGTCTTATGGCATTTGTATAAAATATTTGTCTCCTGGTGGTCTCTGGTATCTTGATGGAATCAAGTTCCCTCTTGATGAGCTCAGGCCTGCCCAGATCGTAAGGATAATCGCTTCCGAAAATCACGTTATCCTTACCTGCGAACCTGAGGAGTAAGTTTAAGGAATCCTCGGTGTACACTACGGTGTCATAATATAACTTCTTAAATATCTCACTGGGCTTGGACCTCGTACCTGTCTGCCCCGTGGCACCGGTGAATCCCAAATCGATCCTCCCTACTTGATAGGGGATAAACCCTCCACCGTGAGGCACGATGACCTTCATGTTAGTCCCGTTCAATAGGCCTTCCAGAACCAACCGTGAAATCACATACGTAGTCTCGAAAATGTATGAGACGAGGGAACCAACTCTTGCAGGTTCCTCAAGGATGCTGTCCAAAGGCAGAGTGCCAGGATGTATAAAAATTGGCTTGTTAATCTTTGAGAGGGCCTTGAGGGCTTCCCCGTAGTCTGCCAGGGACCTTTGTCCAATCCCCGTCCCAAATATGAATCCCACCAGACCCAGTTCCTCGCTTGACCTCTCAGCCTCCTCCATCATGACTTCCTCATCACCCAGGGGGAGTATCCCCAGACATCTGAATTTAGAAGGATATTTTCTAGAAATTTCAGCCATCTCATTGTTTATGCTTCTGGCAATCTTTACCTGCTCGTCGATTGATAGGAAGTGAATGAATGGGATGGAAATGCTCAGGATCTCCATTGTGGCGAAGTTTCTCTTCTCCAACTCCTTCAATCTGATTCCCAGGTCAAAATGTTCTCGCCTCATGGCAACAGACCTCTTGGAGCCCCACTTCACCATAACCCTTCCAGACTCCTCCCTTAACATGTTCCTCTTCTGAAGCAAATCTATGAACGATTTAGGGAAAAAGTGGGCGTGGACGTCTATCACTTCAGGAGAACTCATAGGATAGATCTTTTAATAGAGCATTTAAATATATCTAATATGGGAGTGTCCTCATGCAGTCACCTTTTTCCGATTTGAGTTAGTGTTATTAATGTAATTGATTCTTGAATTGCCTTGACACCCTCCAGGTAGGTTCGGTTCAGGGGAGTGACCTCATCGAAGAAGACGTGGGGCTTCCCGACTATCGTCAAGGCCAGGTTGTAGTCGACCGGGCTAAGCTCCTGGTCACCGCCTTGGTGTCCCTGGCGAGCCTTGCCAAACTCGACCTGAGCTGAGAGTTGAAGCTCTCCACGGCCTGGGTGTGGTCCTCGCTCGTGACGTGTTTGTACAGGACTTGGTAGACCTGATATTGGTCGGAGTAGTTGACCTCACCACGAGGGAGGTTCACGAAGAGCCGGTAGAACGTCCTGTAGTCCCTGTCCCCGACCGTGAAGAAGGGGACCCCGTCCACGTGGGAGACCCACACCCAGAGGTTACACCCCAGACCTCTCCTGACCTTGAGGAACGTCCAGAGCTAGTCGAAGATCCTGGCCTTCCCCTTAACCCTTTGAGCGCTCCGGCTAAGTCCACAAGACCCGAGTAGGCCCTGACTCTCGTCCTCGCACAACAAGTTTTCGCTAGCAAACTTCCATTCTAATAATTCCTCCACTACTTTTCGAATAAGATGACTGCATGAGAACACTCCCGATTTGTACCTTACATTTCTTGAATAATCCTTTGTACCCTACATTTCTTGAATAATCCTAAGAATATATTAATGCGCAGCAGTTATGGGATTTCTCGTTAGGTGTAGCCTTGAAGTCAAGGCAAAATCTAATAGCTGCTGTAATGCGAATATATAATGTTTAATTTCTTCGATCCTGTCTTAAGGTGTATCACTCCCATTTTGAAACTATTAATAAAATCTTAGTAACTCGAAATTATTCGGTTAAACATAATTGAGTTGGAGCTAAAATAGCGCTGTCTTCACAGTTAAGCTTATTTAATGTTTCACGTTATCTTTTCACATGCCTGTTCCAGACGATGTCATAGACCTAGTGTATAAGGAAGCAAGGTTTCTAGATGAGAGAAGTTACGAAAAGTGGGTAGATCTTTATACCGAGGACGCCTATTATTGGATGCCGAGTTGGAAAGATGATGAGAACCTCACAACCGACCCAAACACTCAGGTTAGTCTCCTTCTCCTTGAAGGTAAAGGAGATATGCTGGCATACGTCAGGAGAATACTTACAGGTAAGGCTTGGACGTACGTCCCCCACCCTAGAACGATCCATATAATATCAAATGTCTTTGGAGAATACTTGACGTCAGACGATATGTGGAAGGTGAATTACAATTGGGTTCTTTACGTCTACAGGCAATTCTACAAGGATCTGTTGACTTTCGTTGGAAATACCGAAATGGGGGTAGTAAAGAAGGAGGGTCTCAAGATAAAATATAAGAAAGTGGTTTTAATGAATGACTACGCAGAAGCTGGCGTTATATATCTAGTTTAATTATTATATTGTTCCATAAATTTTAAAAATCATATAAACTATTATAATTCAAAATTTACTATCGCATAGTCTATGTGATATGTGGGCTCAAACAGGAGCGTTCTGGCTCTCCTCTTCACAGCACCCACTATGCTCATCCATGCTCTCAGCTCAATGTTCCCTGATTCCTCCAGTTCCTCTGCAGATAGTTTGTATATTTCATCTGTCCTACCCTCTTCTAATAACGAGAGGAACCTTTTGTCAAATTCCACATCTACCTTGCCATAATAGGGGGTTCCTGGGAAGTGTGACAGTCCACCTGTACCCAGTATCCCTATATTCTTTTTGAGGGGAATCCTCTGGAGGACCCTCGTTAGCGTTTCCCCAAATCTAAAGGCCCGTTGAGGAGATATCATGGGTTCTATGTTGGTGTTCATGTGTATAGGAACTATCGGTACTCTATGGGATTTAAACATCCAATAAGTAGGACTCACCACTGCATGGGATAACCTGAAGGGACCCTGAGAGAAGGAGATATCGAAGTCCTCCTTAGCTAGTCCAAAGAGTAGCTCCTTCGCCATCTCGACATCAATCTCGTAGGGTAGTTCCTCGTTCTGAACTCTCGCGAATGCCCTATTATCAACGTAGACGTTTAGCATGGGGAAGTTATCAAAGAAGAAGGTCTCGTAGTGGTCCCCTCCTATAACTATAAGTGTGTCTACGTTCTTTTTTCTTAATTCCTTGCCTAACTCCTCTAGAGTGCGGTGTACCCTTTCCACCTGCTTCCGATACTCTTCAGAAGATTGTATCCGCCTGGAGAGTATGTGCGGGGCGTGAGAGGAACATGCGGCGAAGGTGACTTCAACCACTTTATTGGTCACCTCTGACTTGATCTAGACTCTCCACATACTTCACCCCTATTTCCTGCAGGGTTTTCCTGAAGTTATATATGTCCACCGTAAGTTCCCCATCCAATATTCTCTTTCTCGTTACGTCTTCCCTCTGCTCCCTCTCCTTTGCTCTCCGGAGCACCTCGTCTATCTCCGCCCTGGGGACTACAACGACCCCATCATCATCTGCCAGCACGAAGTCCCCGGGGTTCACCAGAACCCCCTCTATTACCACTGGCACGTTAACCCAACCAGGTCTGTTCTTTGAGGTACCTGCTGCGGTGATGTATTTGGACCAGACAGGGTACTTCATCTCCCTCAACTTGGCTACATCCCTTACTCCAGCGTCAGTTATGAACGCATTGATCCCCCTTACCCTAAAGGCGTTTGCTAGGAGTTCTCCGAACATTCCGTTTGCCGACCCAGTCATGGTGGTCATTACTATGACATCACCAGGCTGCGCTACTTCAAGTGCAGCATGAAGCATTAGGTTGTCCCCATCACTACACTTCACCGTAACCGCAGTTCCTGCAGCCTTTAAGCCTGGCTGGATCGGCCTTATGGAGGGTCCCAAGAGTCCCAACTTCTCTTGGGACTCCGAGATCGTGGCAACTCCGTATTCCAGTAATTGACTAACTCTCTCAGGATCCTTGGGTGACCTGGGTATCTGTCTCACGATGACGTGTTTCATGGGAGATCATCCCCTATTATTGGCGTGTACATGTAAAATGCCTCCGCGTACTTATAATAATTCTTCCATCCGAATCTCCTCGTCTGTAATCCTCTAAGTTGATCCCTTAAAGAATAATATTCGACTTCGTTCTTTTGAGACTCCAGGCAATTCATGGCCTTCTGTTTCATATCATACACATCAGTTATGTTAATGTAAACGTGTGGGTAGAAACCCACCTGGTCGGCCACGTGGGGGTCGAAGCCGAATATCTTTGGCTCAGGCACAGGGGGATACTCCAGTTGTAATCCGTCTATGGCAGCCAGTCTTACAGCCGTTAGTACCGCATTAGCAGTATTAACATGATCTGGTCTAGTTTGCGTGTCTGGACCGTGGGTTATCAAAACCTCAGGACTATACTTCCTAATTATCCTGGCTATCTCGATGACTCTCGCCTCGTTGAACACTAGCGGATGATCGCCCCAGTCCATGAAGTCAATGGAAACGTTTCCCAGAGCATTAGACGCGCATTCAGCCTCTTCTCTTCTGATTTTCTTCACTTCCTCTACCGATTTGGCTCCTCTTCTCCAGGCACCACCAGATTCTCCCCTCTCTCCAAAACTTAACGCCACTACGTGAGCTTCCCCTCCACGCTTGACGGTCTTAGCTACAGTTCCTGAGGCCCTCCAGACGAAGTCTCCCACGTGGGCACTTATAACGAGTAACTTAGACGTCATTCTCTCAGACCTCCCGATATATTCTCTGTACATCTATCGGCCTGTCCTCATTTCCTAAGATAGACCTCCAGTAAGGATGAATAGCATAGGGATGAATGCCGTAGTTATACATCTCGACCATATCTCCCCTGAGCAACACTTCCATGTCTTTGGCACCTAGGCCGTATTTCTTCATGACGCTAACTGGATCCTTTTTGAACTCATTTCTGAGATCATTATTGGATAGTATATCATATATCAGCTTGTGAATAAAGTATTTATCGGGATTCGGAAAACCGTAAACCCTTCCCATACCACATCTGAAGTTGATAGGCTAGAAGGCTTATAAATTTTCCTTCATTAACCATTTATATCTTTCGTTAAATATTTAATAGTAATTCATGGTGGAGTGTTAAAGAGTTATCCCGATCGCTGTCTAAAACCAGTAGCATCACCAGAGCAATTAAGCTCAAAATAACTTCCGATAAATAGAAGACGAATCTAGAAAGAAGGCCAAATTATTAGAGACCATAAGGCTAGTCGTAGGCCATTCTTTAAACATTTCTGTTCAACTTTAAAGTTTACTACATGACAATTATAAGATAGGTATTTTAGTAGATTATCTAAAAGCTAAGTGGAATGGGAACTGGTTCAGAACCATCATTAGGTGAAAAACTGAGAGTCGCAACTATAGCGTCCATGGGAACCATAATAGAAGCGTATGATAATTTTTTAACAGCTCTAGTTTCTATCGCAATTTGGCCGTTTGTGTTTTTCCCTAAATTCAATCCGTTAGTGGGTGTGCTAGCAGGAGTAACTACGTTCGGTGTAGGTTTAGCGTCAAGACCCCTAGGTGCACTGATATTTGGTCATTTCAGCGACAGACTCGGGAGGAAGTTCTCTCTAATATGGACGTTGGTGAGTATGGGTGGAGGGACGCTCGCAATAGCTCTAACTCCTTCCTATCAAAGTATAGGTATCTTGGGAGGTATACTGGTAATAATCTTCAGAATAATTCAAGGGATGGGATTCGGTGGTGAATGGGGAGGTGCCACAGCCATACTGTCAGAATATACCCTGAGATCTAGATGGAGAGCACTATGGGTCAGTTGGGTTCCAAACGGTGTGAGCTTCGGGCTGTTCTTCGCTGCTCTTGCTTATGTGTTACTATCGCTTTTATTTCCAAAGGCAGAGATTATTAGTTTCGCTTGGAGAATACCATTCATAATAGGGGCTATAGTTATACTCATCGGTATATTAGTTAGGTACACGTTAAGTGAAAGTCCGGTTTTCTCGAAGCTGTTAGAGAGAGGAGATGTAGCCCGGGCACCCAGCATAGATGTGCTTAGGAAGTATTGGAAGAAAATCCTGATGCTATCCGCTACGTGGTGGTACGTCATAGGTAACGGTTTCCTCTTGAACACTGTCGCTGTCGGTATTATGCTTTCCACCAAGTTAACCCTCTTGGAAGCATATACTACTGTAATAGGGGCTGCCGTAGTCGGTGGAGTCACTGCCATACTGGGGGCTGCGTTGGCAGACAAGATAGGCAGAAAGAAAACCATCCTTATATCCTCAGGCATCACTGCTCTCGTATCATTCCCTTACTTATACCTACTCACCAGCGGCAACTTCTACTTAGATTTCCTAGCACAGAGTATGTGGCAGGGTGTGTTATTCATAGGTCAGGGGGTAGGTGCGGGCGCACTCTTCGCAGAATCGTTTCCAACTAAGTACAGGGCCTCTGGAGTAGGTCTATCGTTCACGTTTGGGGCCGCTATAGCTGGAACTCTTGTTCCCATAGTATCGCAAACTCTAATTGCCCTATCCCACGGGGTCTCTAAAGCTTGGCCAGAAATAGCAACTCTAGTATTCTTAGTGGCACTGGTTTCATTTTTGGTAGGGTTATTCATAAAGGATACTTCTAAGGTAGACCTAGAGAAATAATACTCGTAAAGCTAGTTTATTTTTTCCTCTCGGATCTGTAAATAGAAAGATGGTAACCATTATTGCTCAACATAGCTTATTAGGTCTGGACCACTCCTCACTGAAATACATTTTAATCTTGGCACTAAAATCTATGGGCCTTTTACAGTACCATCGTCTAGGTATGACTTCTCTCTCGTTCTTTCTCCTCAAAATTAAGATGGTCAAGTTCAATTGAAGTTATATATCTTTAAAAAACGAAGTGGTAACGTTTATGGTCGGATTGCCAATCTCCCGCCATGTCCCTCGTACACTTGCTTTGTGGATTACTTCAATTTTTACCAGAGTTCACGTAAAGCTTTCTTTCAAATTTGTAATTTTGAATTTAAGTTAAGCTAACGAGCTTAGCGTCTAAGAAAATTCAACAACTCCACAAAGTGTCTTACACTAATTTTTTATAAAGGCCTACTAGTTCATATGTTGAAAAACCTTGTCTAAGAAGGCTAAAGGAACTGGCAGTGTAATCCTGGCTAGCTCCCTAGGTACAATAATAGATTACTATGATCTCTTCATCGTATCTACAGCGTCTTCCTTAGTATGGCCTTATATATTTTTCGTGGGTTTGAGCCCCGACGTCAAGGCTGCACTCTCCATAATCACTTTTGGTATAATATATGTAACAAGGCCCATAGGTGCCTTGATTTTTGGCCATTTCGGGGATAAGATAGGAAGGAGAGACATGTTAGTCTGGACCTTGGTCCTTACAGCCGTGGGAGTTGGAGGGATAGCTATACTTCCCACTGCGAGCGTAATAGGCACCACTGCTTCTGTGACCATAATAATTGCCTTAAGGATGTTGCAGGGAATAGGCCTCGGGGGAGAGTGGGCAGGTGCCTCGGTTTTCGCCACGGAGTTTGTGGCTAACTCTAGACACAGGGCATTTTTGACCGGTTGGATACAGAACGGGGTTAACATTGGGATCCTGATGGCTTCAGGATCGTTCGCGTTGATTTCCACAGTCTTTTCTCACGTCCAGTTGCTCGATTATGCTTGGAGGATACCGTTCGCAGTTGGGGTCATCATTATAATACTGGCTATATTTATCAGGCTTAAAATTACAGAATCTCCCCTATTTCAAGAGCTGAAGGAAAGGAATATGGTGGAGAGGGATCCCCTGATTAAGGTCTTCAAGGAGGGATGGAAGACCATTCTCCTCTTACTGCCAACTGCGTTCTTCATAGTGGGGGCCCCAGGGATATTTGTAAGCGGCCCTTATATCATAGACTTTGTGACCCATGAAAGCCATCAGATATCCGACGCATCGATCTCTTTAGCTGTTACAGCAGCTTCGGCTGCTGGGATTCTATTTACTATAATCGGCTCCTTGGTCGGGGATAGGATAGGAAGGAGAACTTCAATGATCCTCTCGTCGCTCCTAGTCGCGGTTTTCCTCTTTCCTTTCTACCTGCTAGTGAGGACTCTAAGTTACCCTCTGGTCGTGACTGGCTTAGTTTTGCTTAACTCTTTCTACAAGTTGGGTGATGGCGTTACCCCTGCCTTATTTTCTGAGCTGTTCACAACTAAGTATAGGTATTCTGGTGCAGGAGTAGCCTATCAACTAGGGAGCCTCGTCCTTGGGATCCTGTCTGTGTCCTTGATTCCCTTGTTAATTGCAGGAAAGGGTCTCGTGACGTCGCTTCAGTACATCGTGGGCTTAGGAGTTATAACTGCAGTGCTCACGGCAGTTACAGTGTATCTATTGAGGGAAACGAAGGACTCAGAATTGGTAGCAACGTGAAACTAATGTCTCAGCTTGATAATGTTTAGTCGGAGTCTCGTTGGCTACGTCTTCCTATGTTTCCCTTGATCTTACACAAAACAGCAGTTATGGGACTTTCCCATAAATATCGCCCTGTAATCAAGGCAAAATCTAATAACTGCTGACAAAACATTAGTCACAAGAGGAAGTCATGTCAATGAGTTTTTCGCTATCCGTGCAGGTTCTGAAGCCCATTATAATGTATGCTTATATTCGTAACTTCAAGATTGCTTTTGACTTACAATGAGTGAAAATCCCGATAGTTCTGGATCCGACGTGAGGAGCGCGACCTATGTGTTCTTAAGGGAATTGAAGGAACGCGGCGTAGATAAGCTCTTCATGGTATCTGGAACTGATTACGCTGCTTTCATTGAGGAGAAATCCAAGGATGTAAGGAACGAATTACCTGACTTTTTCCTAGTGCCCCACGAAATAACCGCTGCTGCAGCGGCTATGGGGTATTCCATTGGGGGAAAGATTGGGGCAGTGGCAGTTCATACCACGCCTGGGACCGCTAACGCATTGGGTATGGTAATGAACGCCCATGGCTCTAAGATCCCACTACTGATAATAGCTGGAAGGTCACCTTACACTGAGAGGGGGTCTCCAGCCAGTCGTAACTTGAGGATTCACTGGCTTCAGGAATGCAGAGATCAAGGAGAAATGGTTAGACAGTGGGTTAAGTGGGACTTCGAGATAAGGACTGCAGATCAGATACCAGAAACCGTGTCCAGGGCAATTCAGCTTGCCTTGAGTGAACCACAGGGCCCAGTATATGTGACTTTGCCTAGGGAAGTTAGTATTGAGAAGATCAGACCTAGGAGAACCAGGGCCTCAGTATATGAGCCCGGTCCTTCAAGGAAGGCGTTGGACTTATCCGTTAATCTTATAAATAGAGCCGAAAACCCAGTTATAATAACGTGGAGAGCAGGCAAGAAGAAGGACTGGTTTGAGTCCCTGAAGGCCTTTGCTGACCGCGTGGGTATTCCGGTGCTAAATTACGTTGGAGAGTATGTAAATTACCCCTCTTCAGGCATCTCGGCCCTAGATAACTACGATCTGTCCAAGGTAGATCTAGTGATAACTGTGGAGGTTGACGTACCTTGGATACCAAAGTATATTGACGTCAATGCGAAAGTGATAAGAGTAGATACTGATCCAGGTTTCGCGTCTATCCCATTCTACGGGTTTCCTTGTGATGTCTGTATCCAATCCACTCCATCAGAATTCTTTGATCAGATATTATATAGGGTTAAACCTAAGGAGTGGAATAAGGAACAATTGAAAGAACTTAAGGAGAAGCAGGAAGACTCTAAGAGAAAAGAGATAGAAAGGCTTTCCGACAAGTCTCCCATACATCCAAGGTATCTCTCGTATAAGATAGGGGAACTAGGATTAGCCATAATGAACGAATATACGTTTAACCCAAGATATGCCAAGTTGGATCGTTTTAACTCCTATTTCGGTCCACCGGCAGTAGGTACCCTAGGGTGGGCAATAGGTGCTGCAATAGGGTATAAACTCGCAACGGGAAATGACGTAATAGCTACAGTGGGAGACGGCTCCTTTATATTCGGCGTTCCAGATGCCTTCTACTACGCATCACTGAAAGTTCCTGTGATGGTAGTCATATATGATAATGGCGGATGGTACGCCTCTGCCCTGGCCGTGAAGGAAGTGTTTCCAGAAGGCAATGCGGTCAAAAATAACCGTTATCCTGGTGCTGACTTCGAGTACAGAATGAGACTTGGAGAATCCATAACGAGTTACGGCGGTTTCTACAAACTCGTGGAGGATCCTCAAGAACTGGATGAGGCCCTTAAGATGGGAGCAGACTATGTTACCTCTAAAAACAAGCCGGCAATAATTCAAGTAATAACGGAACGGGACAGGTAGTTAACGGTGGCGCTGATCCCGGGGTCCTTCTGGATTTACGTGATCCTTTTATGTATTTAACAAGTTATGTATATAACAAGCGACTTCCTTTTGTTATGAATAGCACATAACTTTATTAATTTGTTTTCGTTGAACACTATTAATGAAGGATCTAGGAGAAAAACCTTTCAGATTAGCTAAGGATATAGGTCTCCTGGCAATAATCGCCTCTGCCATAAGCGAGGAGTATGGGGCTGGAATTAACGCAGTCACTACCTCAACGTTGAGTGTATATCCGGGAGCAGAATATCTGGTTCCCCTGGCTGTCTTCCTGAGTGGAATAATTCTCCTTCCAAAGGTGATCATGTATGTGGGCTTCGGAAAACATATGAGCAAAAGTGGGGGATGGTATGTCTGGATGTCTAGAACTCTTCATCCTAGCATCGCGTTCGTAGTCTCCTTTGTCAGGTGGGTAGTGGTTTCAGCTGCAATGGGCATCGTTGCATTTACGCTGGGTAGTTTCGTGGCCGAGTTCTTGTCGCTCTTGGGCGTGCACGGGGCAGTCTTCTTGGCAGAACCTCTTGGGAGATTTCTATTGGGTTTATCGGTGATATGGGTAATATTTGCTATACAATTTTCAGGAGTGAGAAGGTATGGGATCTTAGTCTCAATTGTGTTAATATTAATATTTATTGAGGCCTTTACCATAATAGTTATAGGGTTCTTTACGCCCAGCTCTCTATTTATAAGTTTAGTGAGCAGTAAAGTACACGTTACGCTCAGTCCTCCTAAGTCTGTGGGACCTGTTAGTGCATCAGCGGTTTTGGGTGTTATGGGACTATTTTTGTTTTCATATTCTGGTCTCAGCGGAGCCCCATTTCTCGGAGGAGAGAGTAAGGATGCCAAGAAGGATATGCCAAGAGGAATTTTAATCTCCTGGCTTACAGCAGTAATACTATATACGCTGATTACTCTGGCTCTGTTTACAGTGGCTCCTTGGTGGGCCGTAATAGATCTCCTCAAGTCTAAGGCATCGTACTTCGCTACTGCACCTGGAATAGTCAGTCTCGTTGCGCCCAATTGGGTTGGGCTACTTCTGACCGGCCTAGTTTCCATCATAGTGGCTAAAACCATAGCTCCCATAATGATGGAGCACAGTAGGTTATTGTTCGCCTGGTCTCAAGACGGTATCCTACCTAAGTCGTTAACGCATGTGAACAGGTTCAGGGCTCCAGACGTAGCCTTATTTATATCATCGTTATTGGCAACAGTCTTTTTGACAGATTTCACATTCATTAACTTCAATATAGGACTCGTCATGAGCGCCGTAGCCCTGATGCTCCTCATAGCGTTCTTGGGAGCAGGGGTCATAGTGAGCTCCATGAGGAGAGTGAAGAGGGATTGGGAGAAGAGAATATCCAGTTTAATTATGTTAGTAGGGGCTGTGGGGGGCATAATAATTGCAGCAATTATAATCCCCTCAGTAATTTTCTCTACAAATGTCCCATTTTATTTCCAGCCTTGGTTTCAACTAGTAATATCTATAATCGTTGCCATCGTAATTTATGTTTCTGCGGAGCTTTCCTATAGAAGGAACGGGAGAAGCTTATCTAGGGAGATAATGGAGAAGTTACCTCCAGAGTAATGCCGTTTAACGTAAGATCTTTTTGTCGTTATACTCTGTAGTTTGTGGTTAATATGTAAACAACAGTTGGACAACTTTATATACACGATCTTGAGATAATAATTTATGGACAATGGTGCTAATAGACGCGGACGGTTGAAGAAAAGTGAAATGATTTATGAGATGCTCAAGAGCGAGATACAAAAAGGAAAGTATCTTCCAGGACAGAGGATCACGGAAGACGAAGTAGCCAGAGAGTACGACACGAGCAGAAACACTGCTAGAGTGGCTTTAACTAAATTAGAAAAGGACGGGGTGATTCAGAGAACTTCAAGTGGACTGATAGTAGCGTTAACCGACGTTAGGGACGCAATCGAGATATTGGAGATCAGGGAACTTATCGAGGGTTACCTCACTAGAAGGGCTGCTAGCCGAATTAGCGAAGCGGCATTAAATAGGTTACATGACGTTTTGACCGAAATGGAAAAAGTTCTAATGGAGAATAGGTACTCAGAATATTCACGATTGAATGAGCAGTTTCATAGTATTATATATGACGCGTCGAATTCAAGAATAGGTGTTCAGATCCTTCATAATTTAAGAATAAAACTCATTAGATACCAATTTAGAACCATAATGATTCCGGGGAGGGCTCCCTTGTCACTTAAGGAACATCGTCAGATATATTTGGCACTGATGAACCGAAACGAGGAAGATGCTGAGAGGGCAGCCAGACTCCATGTAGCTAACGTTAGGGAGCTCATACGTAACTATAGTCAGTTACTGGATCTAAGGGAGTCGCAGGTGTAGTAAATAATCAACCTGTGCTCTTAACAAACATTGTCTTGGTAAAATCTTCTTTTCTGAAGGTTTAGTTTCATTCTTCCAATAACCTCTTAGGATTATCCACTATCATTTTTTGAATTTCCTCAGTTGTGAATCCATTTTGAAGGAGTCTCTCGGCAAACATCAACATTCCCTCTACAGGGTATGGAGCATTTGGTTGACCCAGGTCTGTGGAAATTATGTTCCAACTGGGGCCCGTAGTCCTTATGGCACTTATGACCTTGTCCCACGTCGTCTTTCCAGAGTAAGGTGTTGTAAAGCACCTTTCTAGCATCACACCATATTGAAGTAACTCCTTCTGCTGCTCTAGTGTGTAGAGGGTTGAGGGGAAATCGGGGTGCGTTATTATGATCTTCCTAATTCCGTGCTCGTAGGCTACCCTGACAAGCTTGATCCCTTCCTCAGGGCTTAAATGACCTGTTGCCAATATCATGTTGTACTCTTTAATTATATCAAATACATGGTACACTTCGTCAAGCAGTTCCCCGTCCTCATCCCATACATTAACGAGGCTCATCACCGCAAAGGATTTGAGATCCTTCTGAAGCCTCGCCCAGTAGGGAGCCTTAGACCAATCATCCACGTTTTTCCATCTTCCCCTCTCGTTAGGGGAGTCCACTGTTGGCATCCAAACTACCTTTGCGCCTAGCTTGGCACTGACCTCGACGGCGACTGGATTTATTCCTCCAACTGAGTTATTTAATACTATCGATCCATACGCCTTGAACCCCTCAACGGAATATCTTACGAGGGAGGCTCTCTCTGCAGTAGGCGTATAGTGGGATTTAATAACGAACCCACTCATACCGTATTCCTTGGCCATCTTGGCGAACTCAATATCGTTAGCCTTCCTCGGTAGGAGATCGGGAGCGGAGTGCAGGTGCATGTCTATCCCATCTCGTATTAAATCCTTTACTTCCTTGGAGAACTCCATATTCTTACCAAGTAAAAGTTGAGGAACTTCATATATATTTTTATGTTAGGTCTACTTCATGGAGTAGTTAGATATTCTCCACTCATAAGCGATTTAAACTTATAGGTTAAGATATTTCAAATATCGCTGGGCACACTCTTTCTGCTAATATTTATGTGATATTCCCTCTGTCTAACCTGGATTTTAGAGATGCTATTACTTCCCTGACGTTCTGATAAAATTTCTCACTGAAGGGATCGTTGCATAATATCTCTAATAATGCTTTGCCGATTGTTCCATCGAAATCGATGTAAAGTATTCTTTTAATTTAACACTAAATTTTAAATTTTAGAGAGATCCAATGACTAGTTATCATTGAGAAAATTGAAGTTTTCCATGGAGCATTAGATTTGAAACGTTCTAATTCCATTCATTATGAGGGGGATTAAGGGCTACAGGTTATATAGTACAGCAGTTATCAGATTTTACCTTGATTACAGGGCGATATTTATGGGAAAGTCCCATAACTGCTGATAGTGGTAATCTTGTAATGTCCATGAAGTAATCTTATTAAAGAAAGGAATATTTAAAAATCAATAAGACTTTAACTCTCATCATGATAGCCTGTGTAAAGACCAAGAGGGGAGTAGGTGGAATAGAAGTAATGGAGTTGAGAGACTTCGAGTCTCCGCTTAGCGATCCCCATGTTGAGGTTGAAGTTGCGTGGGGGAGTATATGCGGTAGCGACATACACTTTTATAAGGACGTAGGAGACTATTCGCTCTTCTCGGTCCCCAAGATTATGGGGCACGAGGCGTCAGGTATTGTTAGGGCGCTACCCCCTAACTACATGGGGGACTTAAAGGAGGGGGATAAAGTAGTGTTGGAACCCCACGTTCACTGTGGGACCTGCAGGTTATGCAAGAGCGGTGCAACAAACGTCTGTGAGAACAGGGTCATCCACGGGTTTCACATAGACGGGTTTTTCGTCGATACCCTAAGGATTGAGAGTAAATATGTATATAAGATTCCCACGTCTATGGATTTACGTCTCGGAAGTCTAGTGGAACCAATGGCTATTGCAAATAATGCCCTGAGACGTAGTGGCATCTTAGAAAACAGGGATTGGTTAGTGGGTCCGGTTGTAATACTTGGCCCTGGAAAAATAGGATATTTCGTGACAAAACTACTACGACATCACATCCCTAATTCGGATGTGATTGTCATCGGTAAGGACGAAGACGAAAAGAGATTAGAGGCGTTCACGAAAGAGGGAATAAGGACTCTCACCTTCAGATCTAAGAGATATGCTGTTACTCCCCATAATTTAATTCTAGATTCCGACAAACTGGACAAACCCCAACTAATATTTGACTGTTCAGGTTCTCCAGACGCGTTAGGTGAATCCATCTCCATGTTGGGAAGGAAGGGTAGACTAGTAGTGGTAGGGCTATATGAGGAGGGTGGGGAATTTACCCCACATATCCTCTCATCAATAGTGAGGGAGGAGAAGACGATCATCGGAGCTTCCGGTGCCCTTCCCGAGGACTACGATATCGTCATTAAGTACATCGATGCGGGTTTCATAAGCAGGGATATCTTAAGTGAGTTCAGCATTAAGGACTGCGATTTAGCGTTCACTAAGTTCTTAAGGAGGGAGACAATAACGGCTCTCCTCAAGATAAATGGCTGAGAGGTTTCGGAGTGTCGTTCCACTAGGCATACATGAGTGATTACGTGTTACCATAAACATTTAAGGTTCTACCACGAAGTTCTTTACAATAGAATCTGGAATTCTAAGGAGGATCTCTAACGTGAATGGATCGACGTATTTGATTTCCCCAGAAGACATAAGTATTATCTTCAGTCTAGGCCCATTACCCGACACGTCCTTGAATATCTTTAGATAGGAGAATTGATTTTTAACCTCTATACAGTCATCTTCGCTATTACATGGGGTCAACATCTCTTTTAATGAACTACCATCAGAGTTTTCTAGGTAAACGTCTTCCATGGGCAATTCTCCACCTCCACACTTAAAAATCTGATCCAAGTGTGACGAACTCTTAGGATAAAAATTTCTTAGATTCTGAGGAATTGCCTAAGAACCTACTCATGGTGTCGAGACAGGGCTACGAATAAACGAGATTTAGGGTTTTTCCTTATCTGAAGAATGAGTTTCATGGTGATTGGGATTTACCCGTAAATCTTAACGTTAAAGACACGAAGAGGCGTTTAGAGTGATGGAGGGTACCACAGGTTAAGAATAACCGCTCGCAAGGACTGGATACTATGTAATCTCACATCTTAGCCGTTGGAACTCTGTTCCGAGTTGAGGAAGATTTAGGATAGCCTGTTCCCCGTGGTGGTCCAAAGCTAGGGATCATTTAAGAGTGTACTATCCTTCATGGAGGGATCACTTATATGGAACCTTCTTCTCCACAGCAGTTGTGGGAATCTTAGGGAGGACCGGAAAGTCGGTATTGTGAGAAGTTTTTCGACGTCGTCCTGCTGAAAAGGTGCGGAAGGACAGATCGAGTTCGCTAGGGAGAGGCCGGTCAGGGAGATCAACAGGCTGGGCGTGGTTAGGAGAAGGGGAGGAGCAGGAAGGTTAACTGGGGCTGGTCCTCATGGCCCTGGTAGGTGGGAGGGCCAGCGTGAGGAACGCGGCCGAGACGTTCGGGTTGGAACGTGAATTGATGGGGCGTTGGGAGAACTCGACGACGCGTGGAGGTCCTGTCAGACTGGTGAAGGGCCAGGTCGTCATCGTGGACGACATCGTGGACCACGACGCTCCGGTAGGACGTGAGCCCCTGAGAACCACTGGACCTACTGCCACACCCACGGGAGGTTCGAGAGGGCCAAGCTCCGCACGGTCGTGATAGTGGACCTCAAGCAGGACGTTCATGGTTTCCCCTACGCCGTGAGGAAGATGTTGGATTTGTGAGGGTCACTGAGTTCAAGACCGAGATCGACGTGGCCAGGGAGATGTTGGACGTGCTCAAGGAGCGCCTCCGGTAGCCAGGGTTGTCTTCGACTCCAGTACTGGTACGAGAAGCTCGTGACGGACAACGTGGTGTCTGAGCTCAAGTCCAACCGAGCTCAGGATCGAGTCGGCCCAGGGGACCCTAGAGGAGGGTCACTTCCCAGTGGGATACCCCCCGGAGTCTACTACGCCGACCTGACCCTGGGAGGCCGACCCATTACGGTGAAGTTGCTAGTCCGGGA
>Ga0081529_118570_pt1 | contig 19303 bp, 24 predicted proteins | sample EchGeymetagenome_FD_71012 | JGI IMG/M metagenome (GOLD analysis project Ga0081529, IMG submission 71012) | Ferrous microbial mat and aquatic microbial communities from Echinus Geyser, Yellowstone National Park, USA - transect B T=78-80 C v2... ...
ATGACAAGCTACACGTTTATAACTGGTTCATGCGCTCCGAACCAGCTACCACCAACACCTCTTCAGCAACTTGAACAAGGCTGTATCATTCCTGCAATCTTTAATACGTATGCCGCAACGGTAGGTCTTCCATTTCTGTTTATAATATTGGAAACACTGTTTTCGGTGATGGTGTTTCTTAAGACGGATAACCCAGTTGCGGGCAGTATTGTCGCACTGATCTTTGCGGTGGTTTTTGCCTTTCTATTCCCAGCTAAATTCTTAGAGATTGTATTAGTGGTAGTTGCGGCGGCTGTTGCCTCTGCGGTGTTCTTCCTAGTCGGAAGAGGAGACTAACACTTTTTTCCTTTTACGCACCTTTGTTTTTATGCTAGAAAAGAACCCGCAAGTCGAAGCAGGAACAATTGTCCAGGCCGCAGCTTTTTCTAGTAGCAGTGGTGGCAGTGGGGATAGTAGTAACACACGAAAAAGTTATCCTGTCCAAAGCGTATCTCCGCAAAGTACGTCACAACAAAGCACATCTGGTACACAGCTTTCTCCTGACGACTTTTTGAAAGCAACACGACAGAGGTTGGACTTACTTTTCCGCTCAGGAATTCTAACGCAACAAGGCGAAGATTGGGTTTTACGAAAAGTGAAAGACACGCTCTCACTTAATTTGGCAAACACTCCGCTCATATCAGATATGGGTGCAGACCTTTTAGGCATCTTTAAAAACCAAACACTTACAAAAGAGGAAATAGCACAGTATGAAGTAAATAAGTTTCTTGAATCCATTCAGTCTCGCCTTGGCATACAGAATCCCCAGCTCTTTTCACGCCTGAATTTAGTCCCTGACCTTCCGAATGTTTCATACCCTACTAACCCTAGACGAAATCCGCTTGGTGTCACAGAGTTCTTTGAAGCAAATGATTTGAAGTCTCTTGCCCAAAAACTTTTTGATGAATTATGGTTTCCATTTCTTCCTCCATCAGAGCAAAAAGCAATAGTCAATCAGGAAGAACAAGCACAATGGAACAATTACCTGAATCAGCTCGCACAATCAAAACGGCAACTACAGAGCGGATTATCCACAGAGATTTCTCAACTTCAATCGCAAATCCAGCAATTACAACAAACACAACAACAACTGCAACAAGCAGGGGATACAAAAGGCGCTTCGCAACTTCAATCACAAATCCAGCAATTACAACAACAGCTACAACAACTGCAGTCGTATCAAGCACAGATAAAAAGCGAATCGCCTGAACAACTGTTTTTCTTTGATAGTACACTTCTCTCAAAAGTAAACACAGTGAATCAATCACTCACTGGTACGTTTAATCAAATACAGTCAACGCTAAAAAACGTTATACCTGACACGATTAGTTCGATCCAGCAACAACTTCAAAACCTGTACAAACTACAAAGAATCGGCTCGAAATTCGGTGTGGATTATACAAGTCAGATCCAGCAACTTCAACAAGAACTGCAGTATCTCAACGCGATGCTCACAGGGCAGGCGAATCCGCAACAAGCATTACAAGAATTCTACAAGCTTAGCGGTCAATTATCCACTCTTGTGGAAGAAGGAATTATTACGCAAAACCAAGCATCAGACTACTTCAACTCTCTTTGGAACGCTTTTGCGGGTGGTGGAGGAACGCAAGGACTTTTGAATTTAACAGCTGGTAATGCATCCGTTCAGCTTTCGCAAATACAATCTGAGTACGAACAAATGATAAAGCAAATAGAGCAAGCGCAACAACAGCAACAAAAAACATACTCTGCCCCTGTGTCGCTTATTAATGTCGGAAGGCGTTTAATAGAAATAGAAGCCGCAGAACAAGGTGCCTATGGACCGACGACGCAAACAACAAATAATCCGCTTCAGATGTTGGAAAAGGATGTCACATCTGGTTTAAATGCAGTCGCAAGCGGAATAGAAAAGGTGTTTTCACCGATTTCTAAACCACTAGAAAACATAGTCAACAAGGATATCGTAAAACCGCTAGAAAACATAGCAAAACCTATCGCTCCGATTGTGACAACTGTCGAAAAAGATATCGTGAAACCACTAGAAAAAATAGCAGAACCTGCTACGACAAATGTAGAAAAGGTGTTTTCAACGATTTCTAATGATATCAAAAATTCCTTTTCAAATCTAGAAAAAGCGGTATCATCAATAACGAAACCTAGTTTGCCGTTGAGCATAAACGACAGACTTTCAATTGGTATCACATTAGAAAAGAATCTAAACCCAGTGACACAGGGATTCACGCGGTTCTTGAATGAATTAATGGATATAACAGGTGGTGCTTCTGCGGCATCCTTTGCATCTTTCGGAGGAATAGCAACGGAAGTGGAGTCATGGCTTCTCGGTCGTCCTGTTTCTTTGAAAGATGCTTTTCAGGATTTCTATACGAGTCATGAACAACTCATAAAAGAAATTCAGGCGAATGCGGGTTATTACATTCCTGTCTTCGGACAGCTTGCTCATTTAGTAAGGAATCCGAATGAACCTTTATACATGAAGGAAGCCGATATCGCAAGCGCAATAGCTTCGGCTCTTCCTGCAATTGATGTAGCCTCAGGCGCGTTCTCATCAGGCTCTGCATTCCTTAGAAGTATAACGTTCAATGAGCTTCTTGGCGGCGGTTTGAACGTTGGGATATCCGAAGCGCTTAATGCGCTTTTCCCGCCACCAAAGCCAACATCATCCGTCTCAGTCACCGAAACTGGTCAAACTGTAACTGTTACAATGACAGACACCACGACAAGTCTGCCACCTCTCTGGCAACGCATTTACAACGAATTTGCGGTCGGTGCGGCATTTTCAGGACTTGCGGCTGGGTTGACGGATTTAGCCGAGGCGTTTCTCCCGAAAGCCGCTTTAAGTCTCAAAGGAACGCCTTTGAAAAGCATCGTCACAGACTTGGAAAAAGCGTATCAGACACCGCTCGGTCGATTCCTCGAGCGTGGTTCATTATACGCAGGAATTAACGTTGGTTTAACGCTACCACTTACAACAAATCCCGAACAACTCATTGAGTCTGCACTCCTTGGTTACGGCGTCGTAGGTCTCTCCGAAATTATTACGAACCCACCGAAACTACCCAAATTCAAGTTCAAGTTTGATTTTATGAAAAGCGGAGTAGAAAGGATAACGCTTCCCGAAGCAACATGGAAAGGCTCGCTTTCCGAATTTACCGCTTTCGGTGAGGATAAACCGTTTAAACAAGTTGTGAGTCTTACGCAGTCAACATTTGAGATATTCGGAAGGACGGAAGAAGGTGCGCAGACTCTTCTCAAAGAGCTTGAAGACAGTACGTTAAAGCCAATAAAGATTGAACAAGAAGCGCCAAAGCCACCGAAAGTTCCGAAGACGAGCTACCGCATTTTTAGTGATACTGGTGGGTGGAAAATACTCGACGAAATTAATATCGAACCTTGGGAATTCGGAGGCTCTAATGAAGCAGAAATGATATTCTTAGAAGGTGAAAAGCTTGCGAAGAATCTCGGTGATTTAATACCAAAGCCACCGAAAGCTCCGAAAGAAGAAGGACTTCGAGTAGAGCGTTTTTCGCTCCAAAATGCTTTTCGTTCTATTGAAGAAGAGATGATAACGCTAAAGGGTGACATGTATCTTCCTAAGTTCGTAAAGGACTTAATAAAGGAACTGGACGAAAAAGATATACAAAAAGCGCTTTCTCAAAAGCGCAGGTTCTTCTGGGATATCGAAGAGAAACGCCCGCTTGAGGCAACTCTCAAAGAACTTGATATAGAAAACTGGTCTCCGACGTTTTCAGTGGAACGCGAATTCGAGATTTGGAACGATGTAAACAGAAAAGCAGTAGATTGGGAGCGTGCGATAATCAAGGAATATGAAAAGATAAAAGAAGAGTTCGAGGAAGAGCTTCCCAAAGTCGAAATAAAGAAATCGCTGAAGGATATTTGGAAGGAGAGGGAACAGAAATACGATGAAGAGGTGAAAAAAGGAAACTACAGGGAGGAAGGTGGTCAGATACAGATAACCAAACAAATAGAAAAAGAGGTCGAAGAACTCGAAAAAGAGGAAGAGAAGACTATAAGCGAAGTAAAGGAAGAAGAAGTGACGGGAATTTGGCGCCGCATCGAAGTGTGGAGTTTGTTGCGGGAAAGGGCAGAGACAGATATATGGGCGCGTTTGGAAGAAAAGACAGACATATGGGCGCGTCTCGAGGAAATACCAGAGACAGATATATGGGCGCGTTTGCGTTTCAGGCCGTTTGAAAGTCCCTACATAAAAGAGTTGGAACGCTTCCGCTTTATCATCTTAAGACCACCTTTCGAGAAAAACATCCAGTGGTTGCGCCTTTCTGATAGAATAAGAGATTATCAGAGGTTCAGGGAAAGGTTAAAGGACATGCTGATACCCAAATTGAAGTTCAAATTAAAGGATATCGAATTTATCAGGTTCAATTTCAAGCTTGGTCTAACCACTGTAACTACACAGTCGTCCACGCTCACCGATACCTTCCCGATTCAAATACCTTTAAGGAGACCAAAAGAAGAAAGAAAACCGATCAGCTTCGTACCACCACCAAACCCAACAAAAAGCGCAAGGGTAAAAAGAGGAGGAAGGGCGTTCTACCGCTTACTTATTCACGGAGTAGCTGAAAACCCGCTTGTCGTTGGTTTCTACACGGAAGGACGAGGCGCATCTAGAACGATACACCCGATCACAAAAAGACCAGTAGCACCTCACTGGATCACGCCGAAAAAGTTCCAAGAGTTAAAATATAAATAATATCCACGAAAATAACATATAAAATGGGCAAGAAAAAATACGACACTTTGAAATGTCCGTTCTGCCAACTTCCAGTCGGCTCTTCCTACCTTTCCAAACACGTGTTGAAATACCACTTGGGTGACAACCACCATGAGTGAAGAATATATGCCTGCGGTGTTTCTTGAACCGAAAGAAGTGAAAGGCGATGGCAAACCGACATGGATATTCTTAATTTCCACTGGTCGTTACTTGATACCTGTTCCTGCAAGCGAGAGAATCGATATAGGATATTTCTACTTTCGCATGGTAAAGAGAGACGACAAAATGCTCTATCCTTACGATGTAATACTATCAATACTAAACGCATTCGCTGTAAAAGTAGAAAAGCTTGTGATTTTTCCAGAGAAGATAGACGGCGAAACATACTCTCGAGGAATGGCTATTCTCGAAAAAGACGGTAAAAAAATCGAAATAAAAATGCGAGGTGCCGAAGCGGTTATTTTACACGTGCTTACAAACGCTCCGCTTTTCGTCCATAAAAGCGTTCTTGAAGAAGCTGTGTTTTACGATCAAGTCACAGGAAAAGAGCATAAACCTACTTAACATATTTTACCCTCTTTTCTTTTTTCTCAATCATGAGCAAAGAGGAAGTACGCCAAAAGAGCCTCCTTGCGAAGCTTGAGTGGCTACAGGCTCTGGTACTAGCGCACCTCGGTTCGACTTCCACCATCTTAAGCGTCCTAGCGAAACTTGGAAGCGCATACACCTTCGCCGAAAAACTTCCAAGACCTTTCAGGTGGGTAGCGCTCGGAACACTCGGTCTTGTAATCGCAGTGGTTGCAACCGCTGTCCTTATCACGGTTGGTTTCATAGTGCTCGCTATGGTTGCGAACTCGCTACCCTCTTCTTCACTTAACTCCGCTCAGCAGGCCCAGCTTAGCTCGCTCATGGGAACAATCCTCGGTGCGTGGCCGCTACTCGTGGTCGTAGTGATCGTGATGATCGCGGGCATAATCATAGGCGCGTTCTTCGTGTTCTTCAGGTCTCGATGAAATGCTTCGCAAGAAGGGTTCCCTCTTCCCTCTTTTTTTGTATAATTTGGAGTATTATATCGTAGCGATTCTTCTTTTTTGTTTTTCACTGTTTTTTTCGGTGCTGTATCCCGGCATTCCTTCGCTTTTTTACAGAGATCAACTTTCATCTTCCGTGAATCAAACTGTAAACGGTGTAGTCGTTTATCACTACAAAAACTGCGCGCTACCGTACTACTGTTATCCGTTTGAATACCCTTTCTTTTCTGGATTTTTGCAGTTTCTTGTGAACATATTTTCTCGTAATTTTGAGGGCGTGATCGCAAACACGCCCGCACCGCTTCTTGCTTCCGTTTTGTTTTCTGGTTTTCTTGTGTCGCTTTCTGCCGCACTAATAGTCATTTTGTACAAAAAGATGAACGTACTGCTTTACAAGGTTCTGATTTTCTACGCAATTCTTCCTGCGATTGTGTACCAGCTCGATGTTTCTTTTGATATAATAGGCGCGCTTCTCTGGTTGCTTTCTTATTATTATTTAAGGAAAGAAACACTTTCTTCGGTTTTGCTTGCGCTTTCCGCAGGAACCAAGCTTCTTCCACTTCTTCTTCTTCCTGCTTTTCTTACCGAAGTGAAAAACAAGAAAAGGTATGCCGCTACGTTCTTTTCGATATTTTTCGCGGGTGTTGCGCTACAGATACTGCTTTCGCCTGTGAACTTCTTACGATATCTTCACTTTGAGTCGAACTACGGAATTGAAGGCTCGTGGCTCGGTTTGATCTTTAAGTCTGCGGTGATAAACTACAGTACGGTAAAGACGTGGATTATAGGAAACGAGACGCACATCACACTAAACAAACTCGGTGTGTACCTTACATCAGCTGTTATAACGCTTTCCCTTTCTTTGTTCTTTTCAACAAGAAAAATTCCGTTACAGTACAGAATATTTCTAATATTTGTAAGTGAAGTGTTCGGGTTATGGATCTCCCCACCACAATTCGCGTTTAATATCTTTGTTGCCGCGCCTTTGGTTTTAACACCGAGGGCGCGAACCATCGTTTCCTATTGGTTGATTTCGATTTTCGACACGCCTGCCGTGTTGGGTAGTATTCTTCACTTTTTCGGAATCAATACGCACGTGTACGGTTGGACTCTTCCGAACTACGCGTGGAGCGCGTTCGGTGCGGTAACGCAGTTCGGCTTTCTGTTTATTGCGATTTCTGATTTTTGGGCAATAAGAAAAGATATTTTTACTTTCTCACTGAAAAGAGCTTATGCAGGTTTTGCGTTTCTATACGGACGAAAAAGGAAGAAGACGACCTATAACAGTACCGCACCGAAGTTATAAAGAGAGAAAAGAGTTCTACGGCACGCCACACCCTGTCGATGATATAGTAAAGAAAATGGGATACGAGCACTTGGAAGACCTTCCGAAACACAAAGAAAAGGAGTTCGCAGAGAGACTTGTAAAGAAATATGGTGAGAAGCGCGCGCGTGGGATGCTCATAATCCAAATAATATTCAGAAAGAACGCACCACCAAATTCAAAAGAGCACAGATTTGCGCAGAAGCTAAAACGCATTCTTAGATACATATGAGTAATCGAGTAAACATATTTTATCAGGTTACCTGTTGTATTAATCATGCCTGTGATCAAGCTGGACGATGAAGCGTATGCGGCTCTCAACGCGTTAAAGGATGCGTTCAATTACGCCTCGCTTAACGACGCCGTTCGCTTTTTAATTAAGAGCTTTTCCGACAACGAACCAATTGTTACATTAAGATTCAAAGCGCTTTACAGGTGCGGTGAATGCGGAAAAAGCTTTCAGTACTTCCGTGCGCTTCTTTCCCATGCGAAAAAGGAAGCGCACAGGATTGACTCATTGAACAAAGTGGAGCCGCTCGTGGAGGAGGTCAAGGAGGCTTGAAGGCGTACTTCCTCTTCTTGCTCCTCCTCCCTCTCTTTTTCGTCTCAGGTGCTCATGACCCGAACGTGACGTTGTATTTACACGCATTAAAACACACTGTAAGCTGTCCGTCTGGTTCCGTGACTACCGTGCTCAACACCACGAAGCTCTTTTCAAGCGGTTCTACCGCAACTGGTAGCGCGAATTTCTGTCTTTCTCTTAGTGGTCCGATTACCATAAGTGGAAGTGCGGTCCTAACGCTTTTCCTTTACGCTTCTTCTTCGCAACAAGCGACAGTTTCGGGAACACTTTCGCTTGGCGCAACAAATGTCCCCTTCTCCTGCACTTTCACGGCATCGCCAAGCATTCCTTCTTCCTCGTGTTCGATTTCTATCTCAACGACGCAAGTGTCTGCGGGTTCGTACATCACGCTTTCTCTTTCTCTACCGACTGGTGTTACACTTTATTATGATTCCGCAAACTATCCTTCGTCTCTCACGCTTCCGCTTTCTTCCCCACCCGTTTCGGTTGGAAAACCCACGTTTGTGACTTACGCATCAAGCGGTGCGTCTGTAGCCGTTAATTTCGAGGTGAACGATAGCTTCGGTTACTATGACCTCAACTCCGTGACGTTACTAGTGATACAACCGGGTGGCTATACTTACACTGTATCTGCCACACCTTCTTCGAGCGCAACACCTTTCCAATACACCACACAGTTCACTGCGATAGTCGCAAATGTTGCTGGTGGTGTGTACACAGTTAGCGGTCAAGCGCTTGACAACTCAGAAAATTCGTATTCTGGTGCTTCTGCACAGCTCACAGTCGTTCCTTCTTACACTGCGGTGTCAATTTGGGGCGTTCTCGTCGCAATGGCCTCAGTGTTCACGCTCACCGCTTTCTTCTCCTCGGCAACTGCGGGAAAGACTCCTATTAGAATAATCACGTATTTCATGCGTGCGGTTGTTTTGTGTTTCGTTTCTTCGGTTTTGTGGTTCGTTTTAGGTCTGTTTTCCTCAACCCTTGGCGTATTCATTAGTAGCGGAATTTCCTATCTTTTCATTGGGTTGGGGTTCGTGATGTTCCTTCTCGGTCTTGCAGTTTCCATTATCCTCGTAACACCGAGAAGGGAGGTGTTTTAGTTGTTGTTTAAGAAGAAAAAAGAAGAAGAACCGAAAAGAGAAGAACCAATGGTGCAACAAGCACCTTATATTATAACAGGAGTGCAGGACATAGACCTTGCAAAGTTTTACATCGAACCAGACGTGGAAGACCCAAAAATCCGTCAAATATCTTCCGAGTTTTCGCCAATTGTAAGGGATAAAGACGGAAAGCTCGGCTTTCTTACACCAGAATTGGCGACACAACACAGGTACATCAACCGTGCGCTGATAGAACTCAAAGCGATTTCCAAAGGGTTTTTGACATGGTCTGATGTTGAAGCGATACTTGCGGCAGAAAAGCTCGGAGATAGCGCGATTTCAAGAGGAATTGCGGGTCACGAGCGTGCGCGCCTTGCGATGCACAGCACGGCACAGTTTTCGCCAACACAGATGCAACCGCAACAAAGAGGGATTAAAGGCTTGATCAACAAAGCGGTTTCTACATTAAGAGAGGAGGAACAAGAATGAACGTCCCGCAACTTCCACCGCAAACGATACCAGGCATTGAGTTCTTGGGTCTTGTCGCAGGACTTGCGGTTTCGGTGCTTCTTGCGATTATACTTCCTGCGGCAATTCTTTACAGGTTGGGTCCAGTAGGTCGCCAGTTTCTGGGTTACAAAGGAAGGCTTGTGATAGCGGTCACTGATGGAGGCGCATACGAAGTAATAAGAGTGAAACAGGAAGGTCCCGCTCTAATACCACGCGATGGTAAGTTCAAAGGCTACTTCCTTACACCGAACGACACAGCTTTTGCTCATCCAGATGCGCCGACCATCTACTTTTGCGCTGTAAGAAGCTCAATCGCCGCAAACCCCAAAGCGGCGCTTTACGCAAAAAGCAAAATGAACAAATCAAAGAGCGATGAGAAGTTTTCGAGTATTTACATGCTTCTAATAAAGTATCACGGTGAAAGGGTAAAGCGTGAGCTTGAACTCGTAAAACAGAAAAAGCAAAGACTGGAAGGTGAAAGGGATGAACTTGAAAAACAGCTACGCAAGTTTCTCGAGGAAAGAGGTTACGAGGAACTTCTTGAGAAAAAAGAAGAAGTAGAAGACAGGGTTACACTTCTTGAAATAGAAGAAAGAATTGCGGAAATCGAGCGCGTGAAAAATGCGGTAGAAGAAAACATAAAGAAGATTAAAGAACAAATAGCGCTTGCTGATCAGGAAGAAGAAACATTAAAGCGAGAGTTAGAAAGAGCGGAAAAGGCGTACACCGAAGGCAACATAACCGCTTATGACATAAACGAATATTATATGATAGCATACGCGTTACGTTCCGAGCCAAAAGACCACTGGCCTGAGTACATTTTAGGAGAAACGTTTGATGCGCGCGATTTCGCTTCATTCTTAATTTCTGGCGGAACGCCAGCAAACGTGTTACAGTTCGGTAGAATGATGCAGGCCGCGGCCGCAGAAAAAGCGGAAAAAAGGGAAAAGTTCTGGATGTACATCATAGCGATTATAACAATAATGCTTGTCGGTGGTATCTTAATTAAGGTGATCTAGGTGTCCGAACGGCAGGAAGGGACACCACAACTATTCACAACTTGGGACTTTCCTTTCGCACAGTGGTTAGACAGGATCGCATCGCTCTATCTACAAACCGACCCAGAAGACCCGCTTTCGGTTGAAAGGTACGCGCGTGCGGTAGATGTTCTTCATTCCGTTTTTCTGCATCCGCATCTTGCTTCCGATGTGAACACTGTCGAAGAAAACTATAAGGAGATACTCAAAAGTAATGAGGATAGATTGATTCAGATTAGACAAGACCCATCGCCAGAAAGAAGAACCATCCTCGAAAACAAATTCACCGCAGAGTGCCTTTTTAATGCGGCAAACAAAACCCTTTCACAAATTAAAGACAGTCTCGCCCGAAGGGGTTTGTTCTTTACCACGATAAGTTCATACTACACTTTTGCCGAGGCCGTGGAAACAGCTTATTTTGAGGTGACGAAATATGTCGAGCGATGAGAAAGAAGAATTACCCGAAGAGTTATTAGAAGCCGAAAGCGCGATGTTCGGTGGAAAACCCGGCATCGGCTACTTTCTCGTTTCAAAAATTGCAGTGACAACCGCCGCATCACCGCTTGAATCTGTTAGAATAACAATTGAAGCGTTGAGGTTTCTCAGTGAGAAGATGATAGACGAAGCTGGGATAACAGATGAAGAGCTGAAAGAAGCGGATTACATTTACAGGGTTGCCATTGCTTTCATTAATAAGATAGACAGTAAAGACACGTTCGGTTTGATGTTTCCCGATCTTGAAGAGGATATCGAGTACACAAAGAAGTGGTTCCCTTTCAATGAAGTACCGCACTTACTGTTTATGGGAGATGCGCAGTTCGAAAATGCGGTAGAGGAAATCAAAATGCGAACACCGAAAGAAGATTTGGAAAAGTATTTCAATGAGGTTGCACCGCTCATCGTGATGAAATATGCAAGAATCGCAATAGACAAGTATTCGGAAAAAATACTTGAAAACGCGTTTCTCAATTACGCGAACAAGTTCATCATGCGCTTGGTTTACAAGATGCTCACGTTGTTAAGCGATACGAAGACGCTTGAAAAAGCGTTCTCGTAGGTGATGCAAATGACTATAATTTCGGAAAGCGATAGGTTCTACCTTGTGGATCACGGCAACTTTCAAATAGCGTGGCTCAAATCGCGAGGGATAGGGAAATTCAACTTCAAAGCGCCATCCGAATTCTTCGTGATGGGAATAAGGGGACAAGGCAAATCCAACTTTCTCGAATTCATGGCAACAAGATATTTGGAAGCAGGTGGGGGCGTGCTTGATCTAAACTGCGCGAAAGACTCGGAGAACTTGGCATGGCTTCGCTCACCTTACGTAAAGAAAAACAGAGTGCTTTTATTAAAAGGTGAGGACGTTCGAGTAAAATCAAAATGGGACGTGCTCACTTACACCAAATTCGACCCATCTCTCCTTGATGAATATAAAATCATTCTCAATGTGCCCGCTTTTTATACGACACTGGATGAAATGGTGCTTTCCGTAAGGGCAATAGCGGAGAAGTTAATGCGAAGAAATTCGTGGAACTTTCCAACAGCACTGATTGTAAGAGAAGCGCAGGACATCTTTCCGTCACGAATCAGGGCGCAGAAGAGCCAAGAGCTTTCAAAAGGTATGGCCACTTACATGATAAGAGAAGCACGGCACTCAGGCTTAGCGATGCTTCTTGACTCATTAAAGTGGAAGGCGATAGACGACGATATACGCGACGCCGTGCGCTTTACGGTCATAAAAGCGCTAGGCGTCACTGGTCTTCCAGACCGCTTGCGGTGGATTTACCGCTTCTTTCGCGCGTCTTTTCTTCAAAGGGTGCCCGTCAACCGCTTTATTATAAGCGATCTTGCCGGACCCCTTGGTTACGGCACGATACCGTTCTGCGAATGGCACAAAACAGAAGCTGAAAACTTGGTGCAGAAGTTCAACTTTGAAATTGAGTACCCTGAAGCGGAAAAAGTGCGTGTGAACGTGGCAACTGCCGAGGGACATTCCGAGGTGATAAGATTATACGACCAAGGTTTGACAACAACGAAGATTGCTGGGACGCTTGGTATCTCAACCTTTTCGGTGTACCAGTGTCTGCATGCGCATAACGACTACGTGCTAAGAGATGGGCAGTGTGAGAAGTGTGCTGAAGCTGGCAACACCGCATATCTTACAAAACCAATCATAATAAGGAAAAAAGGAGGTAACTATACCTAGCCACCTCTGCAAAAGAAAACTTCGAGCTACCACCAAACCTTTTTCCGAATTCAAATTCCACTTCGCTCACTTTCGTGTAATTTCCTTTTGCGAGTAACCAGAGAAGAATCTTTACACCCTGAGGTGGATTATTATAGGAAGGAATAACAGAGTGCCGAAAACCGAAGAAGCCAGAAAGCGGATCTCTCACTCTTCTTGTTTTTGGTATCATTAAATGCGCAAGAAATGTTGCGAAATCTGAGACAGCTTTTCTATACCCGCTCATCGAATACTTATTTTTTCTTGTTGCGATCACGATATCCGCTTCCTTTAATCCGTCAAAGATTGCGGGAAGTAGCTCTGGTGGATGTTGCAGGTCGCCATCCATAACTACGAAGTTATTAGAAAAAGAAACCTGAACACCAGTAAGAACTGCGGATGCCAACCCTAACTTTTTCCCTCTTTCGACGAGCGTTATCCAGTCGCACGACTTTGTTTTTTCAAAAAGAAAGGAATACGTGCCGTCGGTAGAACCATCATCGACAAAGATCACTTCGAAGTTGCGTTGTGAACGCACTCTTTCCAGTCTTTCTAAAAGCGCTTCCAAGTTCGCCCTTTCGTTGTAGACCGGGATTATCACCGAAAACATATTTTATTAAACGAAAAGGAAAGTTAATATGCTCTGGTTTAAACCGAATCCTAAAAGGCAGATAGAAAAGGAAGCGGAAAAAGAAGCTGAGGAAGAGTATTTAAAGGCTTACCGAGAACATGCAAGAAAAGCGGCGAAACGAGCGGCAAGAAAAAGGGCAAAACAGCATGCCGAGGCGAAATACCTAAAGAAAGGTGGTTCTCACTTTAATTTCGACCTCTCTTCTAACGGGTTCGACCTATTCAGTTTCTATAACGCGTTCACTCCGAGAAAAAGGACAAGAAAAAGAAAATCGGAAAGCATGTGGGACCTATGGTGACAGAAACAGTATTAACACATAAGCGCATAAACGCAGGGTGCCCTTGGTATTGTGAGGGGTACCTTTGCGTTGATATAGCGCCGCTTGATCCACGCGTAAGAAAAGCGGAGATCTGCGAATTCCTTTCCACTCTTCCTGATGACAGCTTGGAAGAAATTAAAGCGGAGTGCCTTCTTGATCACCTACTGAACCCACAGATTTTCTTGGACCTTGCGTACAAAAAACTCAAAACTGGTGGGGTAATTAACCTCGTCGTGGATAATGCGGAATGGTTTTTCTTTTATTTTCCATACTTTAAAAACAGGTGGGGTATCGGCGCTCATAACACAAACCAGTATGTGATCGACTACGAAATGAGAAGAGGGATGCTCCACGAATCGCATTTTTCTCTAGATCACGGAATTAACCATCCTTCTGTTCACTACTCAATATTCTCACCGCTTCATATCAAAAACAGGCTAGTGCAAGCTGGATTTAAAAACATAAAAGTGAGGAGGATATTGTTCGGTGCACGTCTTAAATGCGAAGCGCAAAAGCTTCCTTGAAAAGTATATAAAATTCGGTATCGTCGGCGCAGGTGGGGCGTTGATAAATTGGGGTGTGCTGTACCTTCTTACCAATTACGCGCGTGTTTGGTACATGTATTCCGAAATAATCGCTACGTTTATAGCGTTCACGTTTAATTTCTATTTGAATTACAGGTGGACTTTCGGTGAACGTAGAAAGGTTGAGCCGTCTTGAAATAACAACAGCAATTTTCTTACTCTCTTTGATTCCGATCGATGTAATGCTACGTGATGGCGTGCTTGCAAGAGTGTCGTTCGGTTTTATTGCAGGTGTACACGCATATGCGGCGTTACTCATGTTCTTTTCATGGGGAATGTATTCACTGATATCGAGGTCGTGGATTAGAACCGTGTTATTTCCTTTTGCGTATTATGCAATACATGAAGGAATTTTCAATTTTTGGTTTCTGCTTTATTACATGCGCCTACCACCATTTTTCCTTGTCGACTGGTGGATAGAGTTTCTTGCTTTAGATATCGCATTTTCGGTGTTTTTACTAGTGTTCCACAAGCGATTTTTCGAGTTTTCACTCCTAGGTGTTTTCTGTTTAGTAGTGCTACAAATGCTAATGGAAGTTTGGATTAATTACGGTTTTCCTGTTACCGCTAACATATTCGGACCATCATACAACACATTAGAAGCGAACGCGTTTGAAGTGTTGTACAACGTAATATTCATGCTTGGATTCTTTCTACTATACAAGAAGTAATATTACCTTGTTATTATTTTTTCAAAAAACATGGACAGACGCCCAGTTATAGGATTCTTTACTGAAGGTAGAGGGGCGGCGAGAAAAATCCACCCTATACACGTTAAAGCAGAAAATCTTGAACGAATAAAAGCGAGATTGGAAGCATTAAGAAAAAGACCAGTTAAAGTTTACCACTTTCCAATACAACAAAAACCCCAATCCAATGAGACAACCGAGCATCATAAAACGGAATATGTGATAACCGACCGTATTAAGGACAAAGAAAACGCAAAGAAAGACTTGGAGCTACTCGCGAATTACATCAATAAAAAACTTGCAGAAGAAAAAATAGACACAAGAATAAAGCGGGTGACATGGACCGCAGACGGTAATATCGGCGTGCTTTTTGAAAAAGGTGAAGAAGGCGAAATACGTGAGCTTTTAAAAACATACGTACCAGAATGGGGTAAACGTAAATTATACGATGTTGTGAAGTTCAACGACGGTACCGTTCTTGGCGAATATAGACCGATTGGATTTTCATTGGAATTTCCAAAAGGAGAAAGCGGTTTAGTGCTTAAGTTCGAGCATCCAAGAGGGGCGACTTCATTTCTTTTAGAAAGAAGCTGGGGTAACAAGGCTTTTGAAAAGATTAGAGACATACACGTGCCTCTCTTTGATTTCCACGCGACAACCAAATTCACCAAAGATGAATTCAAGGAAATCGTGCAGTCTGGGATCGAGTACGTGAATGGTGATTTCCTTCTAAACCCATTAAAAATACAGAATCTGGAAAATGCGTTAAATGTTGTTGAAAAGTACGCAGGGCAAAACGCGAGAAAACAAATAGAAGCACGTCTTGACGAGATAAACAAAGCAAGAAGCGTTATAGCGGAGATTCAAAAACAGGTGGATGAAAGAGATGCCTTAGCGAAAGAAGCTTTCGGCAGACTCTTGGGCGCGAAAGTGGAAAGCGTGAGAGTGATAAGGGATGCGGTAGGACAACCGACACATTACATCGTGCGCACGGAGAAACTCGGAACGGAAAAGTTCAAAGAAATAGCTTCTAGATACAATTACATAAACTATGAAGGATTCGAGATCCCGCTTCATCGTGCATTCCCAGTGTTAAAAGAACTCAAAGAAAAGGGAGCGCTTGACGACATGAACGAGAAATACCGTCACGAAGATTACGAATGGGCAGAACAAGCGTACAAAAGACATGAGGAAAAGAAGCAAGCAGAGCGCGCTATAATGGACAAAATAGAAAAGAAAATAGGCGCAAAAGTGGAACGGATAATAGACTCTGGTGGTTACTACCAAGTGAAATTAGAAAAGTTAGGAACGGAAAAGTTCAAAGAAATAGCAAAGAAGTACCCGTACAGCATGGGATACTTTAAAGTTGACAAAAAAGAAATAGAGTAGGAGCGGTAGCGTTACATATTTTACCTTATTCCTTTTTTCTCAATTATGCCTGTTATTGGTTTCTATTCAAGAGGAAGAGGTCGACATAGAAAAGTACATCCAATTCATGCAAGGACAGGAAAGTCTGTCGATAGGGTTTCAAGTGGTGGAAATGTAAAGCACATACCGATTGAGGAAGAAAAACCACCAGTTGATAAGAAGACAGGTGAAAGAGTAGTTAAACAATGGATAAAAGTGGAAAAAAGAGAGAATGCGGATAAAATAAAAGAGCAATTAGATAAGTACATGAGAGAGAACGGTAACTTTATAGTAGTGTTGAAGAATGGCACTGAAATACTTGGATACACTTACGCATCCAAAGTAAGTGCTAAAAGCGCATGGTTTACAATATACGGTAAAGACTTGAACCCCTTGATAACAGTCAGAGCGAAAGATATAAAAGAAGTTAAGCCTTCGTTTAAGAGAGATAATTTACAATGGTAAAAGATATAATAATGGCGTATTGATAGCAAATCGCTATTTTTCAAATAACCTATCAAGAAAAAGAGCGTGGAAAAAAATTCACGGTGGTTGAATGTCCTCAAGTTCTAGCTTTACGCCCTTCACTCTTTTGAAGCAAGAAAAGCGGTAGTACTTTCCTTTCACTTCGACCTCCGCTCCTTCCTTTGTTTCAATCATCACGGCGTAGAGCGGGTGGAGGCTTTCCTCCTCCACCAGCTTTTGTAACACTGAGAGTGGCGCGACAACAACAAGGTCGGAGCAACCTGAACGCTTGTATCGCTCCGCAATTTCTTTTGCAGACGAAAAAGGCTCCGGGTCGATTATCAGCTCAACGTCTTCCTTGAAGATTCTTTTGAGTTCGTTGATCTGCGAAAGAAGTGGCGCGTGGCGAGAAGCCCAGTATATTTTTTTCATGTTTGACCACTGTGGTAGCGTTTTATGTGCCTAAAAGCGTATGTCGCGCCAACTGGTAACCCACAGAAAGGACACTTTATTGTGTATTTTTTAGGGGTCGGCATTTCACTCACCTTCCTCAGGGGTTGCAATATCCCTCGGGTCCGTGGTGTAAATAGTTGTGCCGACAGTTCTAACCGTTGGTTCCTCCAAGTGTCCGTCGAAATGCTCGTTGTACCATTTAACAGCTTGTTTAATCGCTTTCTCAGGTTTTTCCGTGGTGTAAACAGTGAACTCGCCAAAAGAGATTTCATTAATTGTACTAGGGGTCGACAACCCAAACCGTACGTCGACCCTTTCTAACTCGAACATTTCGTCACAGCACTGGCATTTCAAGACCGAGACAATGTAAACGTTCGGTAGTTCACCCGTTGGGTCGACCTTCGGGTCGACTGTAGTGTAAACGTCAACTAGTTCGATTTTGTTGTCGTGGTTGCAGGAGGGGCACGCAATAAACCCCTCAGGTAAAAGACGTTTTTGTTTACTCATTTTGCTCACCTCTAACCAATTACCCAATCCCTATCGCCATAATTCTCATCAAGCTCCTCATACTTGCCCCTCTTCAGTAGTTCTATAATTTCTTTTACTTCTTTTTCATCATTAAGCTTCAGACACTCTTTACCTCCGTAGCGATCGACTACCCACGTTGGTGTTACTTGCACGTGATCTATAACCTCTACGCAAAGAAAATAATCGCCGCCCTTTTTTGTAACGTAATAATAATATTCGCTGTATGCTGTTTTGTGTTTCTTGTAGTAAACTATTTGCTCACTCATGCTAATCACTCTCGTAGAATTGTGATACAAGTTTGCTCAACCTTCTCATCGCTTGACTATCATTCGCCAACTCGATGAATGGGTTATTTTGTACTTCCCAGTGTCTAATGGCAGAAGAAATCAAAGCATCTGCTTCGTACCCAGTGTTACTTATCAAAGTCAACGTGCTATATACGTACTCACTTTCTACATCGCCGTAAGTCATTAGTGCCACTTTCGCTCCTTGAGTCCGTATCAAATACACGTAAATGTTGCCCCCACCACTTACGTGGTATGAAAAAGCGGGGTCGAGTCGCGGGACACTAAGGCTTTTAGCCGTACCCGCACCGCTGTCAGTATTTATATTTAGGTTTTGAGTCATGTTTTTCACCTGTTAGGCGCTCTTAGCCTGTCCTTCAGGACAGTTGCCCACCCCACGCCACGTGGAGGCGGCGCCTGTTGTGGGGTAAAGAAAAAAGTTTTAGTTGGGGCTACTGAAGAGTTACTATATACCACTTACTAGGCACTTGCTTCATCTCATCTTCACTGAGGATTTTACCCTCAGGAAGACGAGTTAGCAACTGATAGACTATAAGCACGTCTCCTGTTGACAACTTTATACTGATGCGGTTAGTAGGCACTTGAATGCCGAGTTGAACACTGATTATTTGCGATGTAGCATCGTGACCAATAGCGCTTGTAAAACCGTTGATGAGAAGGCGTTTAACATCTTCAACACTAGCCTCGACCACCTTAATAGTGGTTGGCGCTGTCAACATCGACAACGAAAACGCGTTAGAGATGTAGACTGTCATAGCTACTCACCACTTGTTAGAAGGTCTACTAACCATTTGCGAAGTTTTTCGTACCCATCGTTGGAAGCGACCATGGTATGGACGCCACTCACAGACTCATCGGCTGTAAACCATAGGGCATCATATATCACTGACTCGATAGCTTTATCACTGATACCGCGAATAATCGCGACTTTTAATAACTGGGCTACACTAGCATGATCGTAGTCAAGCGGTAGACCATACTGGTCAGTACCCGGGTGCCAGCACATGGCACCACAAGGGTGTGTGTTACCGCTTGAATGGCATGGACAGTCGCAAATGGGCGCGCTATTTGTAGCCCCGCCGATGTCGCTACTTAAAATGTTGTTTTCGGTCATGGTTGACCATGCTTAACATCGCATAGAGATATATAAACCTTACTAATGAACGTAGATTTCAAATTTTGAACGTAACGTTCAAACTTCCGAAAATATGCGAACAACAAAGTCTTATGCTGTTAAAAGGTAAAAAAGAAATTAAATTTATAAATTGTTCAACCTTACACCTACTTTGTTGTATAACCTCATTATTGCATTTGTAATTTTTTC
>Ga0081529_119226_pt1 | contig 19249 bp, 19 predicted proteins | sample EchGeymetagenome_FD_71012 | JGI IMG/M metagenome (GOLD analysis project Ga0081529, IMG submission 71012) | Ferrous microbial mat and aquatic microbial communities from Echinus Geyser, Yellowstone National Park, USA - transect B T=78-80 C v2... ...
ATTTGAAATTTGGTTAAAATTTCCTTAAAGTTGTATCATTTAAACTCTCTGATTCACAATAAAATTTTGAACAAGGTTAAAGTTACAATACTATATTTTATTAACTGATAAATCTTGTGTTGAATTGAAATTGAAATTATACTTTATATAATTTATACTGGATTAACAAAATTGTTGTCCACACTCGTAGTTCCAAGAGTTTCCTTTTTCAGAGCTCCCGAGTCCTTTCACTGGTTTTCCATACCACGTCTTGGTTGTCCAGTCTATTGAAAGATCTATCTCATTCACTCCCTTCAGTACTTCTAAGGGTATTTTCCTAGCTTTTTCCAATAGTTTTTCAATCACTCCCATCCCTTGTTTCTCTACGTAGTTCCTCACGGTCTGTGGGGATATGTCATACGCTCTGGACTTGTTTTCTACTGAATCGTTCCACAAACATGCGGAGATGAGAGTTTTTGCTACCTCATCTACCTTTTCCCCTTGGAAGTCTAACATGGAAAGTAATTTATATCCTATTTGTTGAATGTTATTTTGGTGAGGGAGACCGGGTGTTACCATCTTTCTATCTCACGTGGTAATACATTATCTCCCTCACCTTAAACCCTTTCTTCAATTGAATTCTTAATACTCTTATAAATTTCTTTATCTTTTATGAATTCAATATATTATCTTGTCAGAATTATTTTTCATAATATGATTTTGGGTCTACCGTCTTGGAAGAGGCGAGGATTCCCTTCTCATCGTTCCCACTATCGATTCGGCTCTCGTATGGTGGGCAGTCGGGGTAGCCAGAGAGCCCCCATAAAGAGGGAATATCATTCAGTACGTCTAGTCCCTTTGAAAGGGAAAAGAGATCCTGGTTGCTCCTCCCACAGACCCATTAAGCCCTCAATCGAGCTGGGGAGGAACATCGTTAACATCACTAAAAGAATTTCATAAAAAAGGATTATTTAAATTTCCTATAAGGGAGCTATCCATCCCCGCTGGCGAGGCTTTCTGTCCCTTAAACCCCAATTTTTGTAACTTCCAGAATATATAGAATAGCTAATGTTAACTTCTGAAATGCTTTTAATAGGAATATTTATATATAATATTAACCGATCTTAGGTCTAACCTAAATAAGGTTTATTTATATGTTTTTAGTATATTCTCTCGTATGTTAAGAACTTTGCTGCTTCTCTTTTCTTCGCTTCTTCTATTACTTGCCGCTTATTACTTATCATCTAGTCCCTTAATTTTATCCGAGTTTTCACATTCTTTAATAGACTTCCTTACGGTATTATTTTCAGCAATGGCTTTGAGCAAAATCAAAAATGATCACATTGTAAATGGAAAATTTACTTATGGACTTCATAGGTTAGAAATAGTTGTTGCTCTAATTAATATATCAGTGATAGTAATTCTTTCATTATTTATACTTTATGAGTCGATAATTTCAATTTTATACGGCATTAAAGATAATCCTCTTGTATTAATTTTGGCGTCAATTTTTGTTTCTATATTGATATATTTTGCTAATCAAGAGGGTGATCAAAACAACATTGGAGGAAAGGGAATATATATACATTTACTCTCAGATTTTATAAGTTATGTTATCGGTATTTTTATGGGATTAATCATTTTAATTTATAGAATATATATTCTAGATCCTATAGGGGCTATTATAACGATATTAATAAATATAATTATATCTATGCCGTTACTTAAAGAGGCTTTTTTAATATTTATGGAAGGATCTCCAGTTGATATAAATGAGGTTGAAGAAGAGTTAAGAAAAATTGAGCCAAATATTCACCACTTACATGTCTGGTCAATATGTAATCATGTTAGAGTAGCTACTCTTCATGTGAAGGTTTCCCCAAATTTAACTATAATAGAGGCCGATAAAATAAGGAGTTCAATTTGCTCTTTACTTAGGGATAAATACAATATAACTCATACTACTGTGCAATTTGAAGCATACAATGAAGATTAATAAAATTGACTAGGCCACCATTCTATGTCCTTGTGAATTTTACTTCCTAATAGCTTTATGATTCTCTTTCTATCGTTTTGTGAAATTCTAACGTCCATGTGGACTTTAAGGAGTGGAAAAGGATAGCCTTTAATTGCAACCTCTGAGAGGTCATCTATTATTTCTTTCGCTATACTCTCATCTATTCTGCCTGCAATTTCGATTTTAATAATTTTATTACCCTTTCCTAGCCTAGTATAAAATACACTATATTCCATTTTCCTTAAAAATTCCAATTCGTATACATCTGAAACCTTCTCTTGATTTATAGTTTTTATATAAGGCTTAGTAAATCCGCTACTATTTGTGAATAATTCTAATACCGTGATATCTGAGTAATCAGTGCTAAATAGCTCTCTAGATCTGCTAGTCTTAGAAATCCATAACACATTGCCATCATATTCTTCCAAAACTCTAGTAATTAAAAACTGGTTTAATAATTGTAAAAGCTCTCTCATTTTCTCCTCATTTTTAATGCTGATAATTTTATCTATATCTATTGATTCCACTATATTTAATTCTTCTTTGCTTATTTTTTCAGTATTAATTTTCTTACCTATCTTATTCGTTAAACTTCCATCTAAAAGTAAGTAATCGCCTAATTTTCCACTTTCTAGTGCTAATTTTAATTCTAATACTTCCATTAGTAGATTTGCTCTCTCTTTAGCGTCATTACCAGGCTTAAATATTCCTATTCTCCCATCTTCATTTATTATTTCTACTTTCTCTTTATCACCTCTTACGGCTTCAGCGTCTACAGTATATATTATTCCTATTCTCATTGCTTTAGTAAAGGAGCCACCGTCAACAGCTACGAATTTTTTCTCATTCGAAGAAGAATTAGGTTCATACTCTATCCATACATTTGATATTTTTTCCCCAATTTCCTTTTCAAGGTATCTTGCGATATCGTATATTTGGTCTTTTAGTTGCTGGCGATTTTGAATGAGCATATCGTAAATTTTCCCTATCAAGTTTCTTCCCTCACGATACTTTTATTTCCTCTCTTTTCCACTCTAATTACATAATCAGCTGCAGCTAATATTTCTTCGTCGTGAGTTACAATTATTATCTGGGGCACTGTCTCTTTAATGCCCTTTATTATATCTACTAGATAAGTCTTTCTTAATTCATCTAGATTTACTGTAGGTTCGTCCAAGATAAAGAAGTTAACATTGGCCATTAGTGTTCTAGCTATGGCAAGCCTTAATGCTAATGATATTGCTATTTTTTCTCCTCCACTAAGTGAAACTATTGGTAATTGTTCTCCATTATTGGTATAAACTATTATTCCGCCCTTAGAACTTCTACTTTTACCAGATTTAGGGGCAAGTTCGATTTCTACATTTTTGATTGAGAAGTCAAACTTGGATATTATGTCATTTAAATTGTTTTCAATAATTTGTTTAGTTGCCATTATTATATAACTTTGTAGTCTATTTTCTCCTAATGCCTCCCTAATTTTTCTTAATTTATTTATAGCATTCTGAATTTTTTCTCTACTTTTAAGTTGTTCCTCAAGGTTATTTAGTTGATTTTTTAGATTTGTTATTTCATTAATCTCACTATTTAATTCACCTTCTTTTCTGCTCTTCTCTAATTTTTTACCATTTATATTATTCTGTAAAATTTCTAAGCTATTCTTCAGAATATTATATTTATTTTCATCAAATGATATTTCTATTAGTTTCCTCTCTAAGATCTCTATCTCATTCATTAAGTTTTGATAGTCTTCTAGGTCTTTATCTAATCGACTTTTTAACCCTTTCAAATATTCGATTTTTACTCTCTTCTTCTCCAATTCATTTACTCTTTTTTCAATTTCATCTTTCTTTATTCCTTCTAATTCGATTTTTAACGGCATTAGTTCTTTTTCAATTTCATCTTTCTTTCTCTTATATTCAATAAGCTTATCTTTTTTAACTTTTGCAGAATCCTCACTAAATTTTGATAATTTGAGATATTCGTCATAATAGTCTTTTAGCTTTTCTAGTTCTTTTTCAATTTCATTCTTAGTTTTTTCTATGTCTCCTAGCTTTTCTAGTTCTTTATCTAGTCTGCTAATATCCTCTTCATATTCTTTAATTTGTATGATTATTTTTTCATATTTTGCTTTTTCCTCTATATTTTTCTTATAATCCAACTTTGCCTTATTTAATTCCAAAATTATTTCTTTTAGCCTCGATTCAATATAGCCCTTCTCCTTCCTAAGCTCTTCAACTTTAAGATTCGCCTCTTCAATTATTTTATTTCTATGCTCATTGTCTATTGGCCTTCCACATACTGGGCATCTATTAGTCTTAACGCTTTTTATATTATTTATTATTTCTAGATTTTCTCTTATCATACTTTGAATTTCACCATTTTTTTGCTCTAGATTTGATTTTGTTTTCTCTAATTCATTGATTTTGTTTTCTAATTCATTGATTTTATTGGGGTTAAATGAGATTTTTTGTAATTCTCCTTTAAGTCTTTCAAGACTTTGTAATTTAGAATCCTTTTTACCTTTTAATTCTCTATATATATTATATTCTTTTTCCAGTTTATTTTTGTCATCCTGTAAGCTTATATATTTTCGATAATAAGGTTCAATTTCTTTCTTTCTATTAATGTTTTTTTCAATTTCTTCAATTTCTTTTTCAAGATCACTTATATTCTCTTTTAACTCTTCATAATTGGTTAATAGTAGTTCATATTTTTCAATTTTTCTTTTAATGTCTTTTAGTTTTTCCAATTCCTCAATTTCTTTCTCTAATATAGGTAACTCCTTAGTTTCCTTTTCCAATCTTTCGATTTCTTCCTTTAATTTATTTAATAACTTTTTCCTTTCTTCTAAGCTAGTTTTTGTTTTTATATATTCTTCTCTTTTATTTTCTAAAATTTGAAATTCATTGTTTAACTTCTGATATTCTCTTTCAAATTCTTCGATTTCCTTATTTATTTTCAATATTTCTTCCTTTAGAGTTTTAACTCTTTTTTCCTTTTCTTCTAATTTTTTTCTAATATCGTTATACTGAAGTTCATATGAATTTAGTATTTCGAGTTTATTTTCAAGTTTTTTTATAAATTCAGCTATTGGTCCTTTACTATCTATTAATTTTTCTATTAGTTCTAATTTAAGAATACTATTCATAGTATCTTGAAAATTATCCAATATTTTATCCAATTCATCTTGTTTTACAATTACTGTAGATAAAGCCACATCCTTGTCTATTCCTAATATCTTCTCCAATTCATTAGATACATTTTTTGCACCGTATGCAATCGGTTTTCCATTCACTAGTATACGATCCTCTATAGAACTATTCCCCTTACTTATATTTCTTTCAATTAGAATTTTATTTTTGTCATCAGTTAAAATTAATGTAACACTAGACCTATTCATTCCCCTTCTAATTAAATTTTCTACAACCCCCCTACTTTGTTCTCTAAACAACCCAAATACAATCGCATCTATTATTGAACTCTTACCTGCCCCATTAGGTCCTATTATTACGTTAACCTCGCCTTTAAATTCCACTTCTGATTTTTCATGACTAATGAAATTATTTAGTAAAACTTTTTCTATTCTCATTTTATTCTAACCCAACTAATTTTTTAATTATTTCGTTGCTTGCTATTTCATTGTCTACGTTCTTTATTAACTCTAAAATTAAATTTGCCTCAACATTACTAAAACCCTCATGTTTTATTAGATAATCAAGGATTATTTTGTCAAGACCCTTATCTTGTGGTATAGAGATTTCTTCGTTATTCAAAAGTTGTTTCGTCTCATCCTTATATATTCTATAGTAAAGTACAAAATCTGTAAGGTCGCTTAAAGCTCTATTTAGAAAATCCTTCCTTACTGGGTCTCCTTGCAATATTATATGTAAAAGTGGCTTCAATTTCTCTCTCTTTACTTCATTTTTAATCTTTTCTATCTCAGCTTTTAAATTTTTTGTATTTATAGTAACTACTCTTTGTGGTCTAACTTCTAAGTTAATATCTTGTATTAATGGTTCATCTTTTGAGAAGTCAATTAGGTAAGCTCCTTTTCCGAATTTATTGTATCCATCTATTTCCTCTTCTCTCATTATATCTGGAGACCCCGCCACTGCTACTATAGATCCGTCTTCACGTTGTATCTTCCATCTAGTGTGGATATGACCTAAGGCGTAATATTTAAATCCCTTAGGAAGATCGTTTATTTCAATTTGCCATGCACTTTCATAAGGTAATAGTTGTCTTATACCTTGATGTAAAAGTAATATACTCTTATTTGTCTTAGGTTTTAAAGAAGATAATATCTCTTTTAACGCAGTTTTTGAAACAGTCGGAACGTGTGGTATACCATATATTTCTATGCTATTCTCCTGGAGGACATACGTAGTTTTATGATCTAGCACCTTTATCAAGTCCAGTTCAGTTAAAATATAATGAGGATAAACTGAACCTTTTCTTTTAGGAGTATCATGATCGCCAGGTATAGAAATAAAGGGAATGTTAGACTCTTTTAATTTTTTTAGATTCCTTATCGCCTCAACTATTGCATTATTAGAAGGATTAAAAACATCAAAAAGATCTCCCGAATGAATAATTGCGTTCACGTGCTCCTTTATTGCTATGTCAATTAATTGAGAGAAAGTCTGGTATACATCTTTCTCTCTTTCAATAAGGGAATATTGTCTCTTACCTAAGTGAGTATCTGAAATATGCATAATTAGCATTACATTTCACCCGAACCAAAGTTTAGAAATTCCATGGCAGTATTCTCTTCTTCCTCAGCCTTTTTCCATTCTGATAACATGTCTGGATCACTTCCTAATAATTTTCCTTCAAATTTGTCTATTTTTACAATGGCGGGTAACTTAACGATTTTGCCTATTATTATTGCCTCTCCTACATCTAAGGATGATAATTGTTCAGCTAGATCTTCACTTAAATTATCGCTGGACTCAAGAACGTATTTTTTATCCGTAGGTTCAACTATCTTTAGAATGATTTTATTAGTCATTTGACTTAATATATTTTCATCTAATCCTTTAGGTCTTTGACTTACAATTGTTAAACCCACTCCAAATTTTCTACCCTCTCTAGCTATTCTTGACGCCCAATATTTAGTGAGGGTATTTTCATTCTTGGAAAGGAATACGTGAGCTTCCTCAATTATACAGATTAATGGAAATCTTAGCCCATTATTTTTCTTTCTAAAATATTCCTTTCTGCTATCTAATATCCTCCTTAAATAATGGGCTACAACAGCATCCATAGAATCTTCGTCTAAATGACTTAAATTAACTACATTTACCTTTCCTCTTCTTATCCTTTCAATTACATCTGGTGCTGTTAAATCTATAACGTTAGAATACCTATCTATAAACTCTTCTAATTTATTTAAAACTTCTTCCGTAGGATTTTCTCTTCTTTCTCCCTTTCCTTCTTCTTTAATATAATCCTCCATCATTTTCGAAAAATCATCATTAAGTTTACTTAAAGATATTTGTCCTTCTTGAATTTTTTTCGTAATATTCTCTTTAAATTTAACGAATGCTCTTCTTAATATTCTAAATTGTATGCTAGCGTTTTCCCTAATCTCAAGCAATGTAGCGAATTCCCTCGGAGTTAAATGAAGTGGGTTAAGCTTTGGCTCTATGTTGTTTAAATTTCTTATATCACTATCATAATATTCCCCATGATAATCAAAGATTACTGTAGATCCTCCTAATTCTGAGATTCTCTGAGATAGAACCGCTACTGTATTGGATTTGCCCGAACCAGTTGCTGCTAAAATAGCTAGATGCCTAGCTAAAGCATTGATATTTAACTTTACTTCAACTCTCGTACCCACCAATGTTCCTATTCTTATGTTTCCATTAGAGTAAATACTTTTTAACTCATCTTCTGTAGCTTCTCTAACTGGCGTTCCTGCTGCAGGTGGTAAATCTGGCATTAAACAGTTATTATTGAAATTACATAAGAGTTTAATCTTTGCCTTAATAAAAAAGGGGATACTGTTATTGAACTTTTTTAATCTTTGAACAATTTCTATATCATTCATATCATCATCAAGCATTGAACTACCACGTGTGACATTAGTTATTAGTCCGAGTGCTTTTATGTTATCGTATTCTAAAATTACATAGTTCCCTAATCTTACTGGTTTTTCAGCCAACATCAAAGCCTCTTGTGTAGTAGCTGAACCAATAACGTAACCAATTATCATACAGTAATAATAATTAATCTTACTTAAAATGGATTTCCTTTAAGATAAGTGTAATACCAAGTAAGAATAGGGGAAAAAATAAATGCTTTATAGTGCTTTCGCCACAGCTTTTATTGTTTCAGATATTTTTGCTTCTTGTTCAGCGAAGCTGCATAGCATTTTTTCTATGTCTTCATGTCCTTCTTGTTTTGCTGTCATTGCAACCTTATTATACTCACTTACGTGTTGGTCTTGTTCCTCTTTTGCCATTGAACCTACCACGTTATTTAGTTGTTGATGCCTTAGTAGTGTCTCAAATATTGCTTTTGCATGTCCTAATTCAACTAATGCCTTCTCCCTTAATGCTTTTGCCTCCTCTTTTTTACCAAGTTGTTCTAATTTTTCAGCAATTAACATTAACGACATAAAATCTTCTGCATTTGCTCTGAATAGTTCCTTTAATCCCATTTCGGTTTCCTTCCCTAGGACCATGGGAGACACCTAGATTATTATTATTGGAATAGGTTAATAAACTTTGATTAGAGTCTAACTTAACAGATTTATCATATCATTACATATGTTATAAAAATGGAATCGTGAATTTCATAATAAAAGTTATTGTGAGAATTACAGTTAAGAATAAGAAGGTCTGATATATAAGCTTATAATATAAATTGATGAATAACTCCAATTCTGATGAATGATGTTGTAACTCGCGGCTGATATAATTTATATTTTTGATCAAAAATACTACACATATGATTTCAGTTAATGAGATGAGGGCACTAGAAATAAATAGTAGCGCATTAGGTGTGCCTACTTTGCTATTAATGGAAAACGCAGGGAGATCAGTTAAAGACGAAATAATTAAAAGAATTGATGTTAACGGTAAGTTGGTTTATGTTTATGTAGGTCATGGAGGAAAAGGGGGAGACGGATTAGTTGCGGCAAGACATCTAGCTGGCGAAGGTGCTAAAGTTACAGTAATTTTATTAGGTGAGAATAAACACGAGGATGCTTTATTTAATCAAAATGCAATTGAAGAAATGGACTATTCGATTAATCTAATAAGGATAAAGGATGTCAGCGAGTTAAAGCCAATTTCTGCTGACGTTTTAATTGATGCGATGTTAGGTACAGGATTTTCGGGAAGACCTAGAGAACCCTTCAGAACAGCCATAAAAATATTTAATGAAAGTAAAGGATTCAAAGTTTCAATTGATGTTCCTTCTGGTTTAGATGCTGATACCGGAAATGTGTATGATGACGAATATGTAAAACCGGATTTAGTAATAACTTTTCATGATATTAAAACAGGTTTAGCTAAACATAATTTTAACGTAGTAGTTAAAAAGATAGGCATTCCTCCAGAGGCTCAAATATATGTGGGTCCAGGTGATGTCATAGTAAATATCAAGAGTAGACCCTTTACTGCTAAGAAAGGAGATAACGGGAGGGTATTAGTAATAGGAGGTAGCTATACTTTTAGTGGTGCTCCTACACTTGCAGCTATGGCTGCTTTAAGGGCAGGTGCTGATTTAGTATATGTAGCAGCACCAGAGGAGACTGCTAAGATTATTGCAGGTTACTCTCCAGATTTAATTAGTATAAAACTGCAAGGGAAAAATATATCTCCAGATAATTTGAACGAGTTAAAGCCTTGGATAGATAAGTCAGACGTAGTAGTTATTGGCCCTGGGATGGGTTTAAGTGAAGAAACCATTGAAGCTTCTAAACTCATTGTCTCTTACCTAAAGGAAAAAAGGAAACTAGCCGTAATAGATGCAGATGCGCTTAAGGCAATTAGTGGGTTCGAACTTTACGATAAGTCAGTTATAACGCCGCATGCAGGAGAATTTAAAATATTTTTTGGTGAAGAACCTAGTAAGAATATTAGGGAAAGAATAGAACAAGTAATTAATAATGCTAGAAAATGTAAATGTGTTGTTTTACTTAAGGGGTTTGTAGACATAATAAGTAATGGTGTCGAATTCAAATTAAATAAGACTGGAAATCCTGGCATGACAGTTGGGGGTAGTGGTGACACATTAACTGGAATAGTGGGTACTTTAATGGCTCAAAAATTAGATCCTTTTAAGGCTGCATATATAGGAGTTTTTGTAAATAGTTTAGCGGGCTCTTTAGCGTATAATAAATTAGGCGCTCATCTAACTCCTACTGATATATTAAATGAGATTCCTAATGTGCTTAATAATCCCTTAGAAGCGTTTAAAAAGAAGGTATATAAAAGAGTTATAACTTAAGTTATCTCCTCTTAATTAACGTTCTCCTGTTATGTTGATAATCCTTTTATAATTTCTAACGACTTATCAGCATGCTCTTCTGCTTTTTTAAGGTTTTTTAGTATATTTACTATTTTTCCTTGTTCATTTATAATAAAGGTAACTCTTTGTGCACTTGTGCCTTTCTCATTAAGAACCCCATACAGTTGGGAGATTTGTTTTTCCTTATCAGCTACTAAAGGAAATTTAGCCCCATACTTTTCAGCGAACTTTTTCTGAGTACTTATACTATCTACACTTACCCCTATAATCTCCGTATTTAGTTTTTTAAACTCCTCATATAGCTCTGTAAACCTTTGAAGTTCTCTAGTACAACCACTAGTAAAAGATTTAGGATAAAAGTACAATACTACTTTCTTTCCCCTATAATTTGATAATTTTATTTTACCAATTGTTGATTCTGCCTCAAAATCTGGAGCCTCGTCCCCTAAATTCATCAATAATAAGATTATTATTTTCGCTTAAAAGGTTTAGGTAAAATTTTTAACTAGATTATGTAAAGCTGAAGTAAATGAGACTAATACCGCGTACAATGTCAACTCAACATCCAGATAACGCAAGAGTGCCAGAATGGGCTAGAAGCGAGGTTATAGAGGGTGAAGATGAGATCATAGAAGCTTTCATAGCATATAACACTTACGGCGTTCATGAGGTTATGTGGGATGCGGAAGGTAAGGATGTGGATACACACGTTGTAAGGAAATTGTTATCCTCATATCCTGATTACTTCAAAGAACACGTGTTAGGTAAGGATATATTTTTAACGTATAGACTACCTAACCCTAAAGTGGAAGGTGCAGATAGGAAAGTTTTCGCTGAGACTATGGAAAGTATACCAATAACTTACGATTTAGCGGAGAAATTTTATGGTAAAGGCGTTACAGTGCCAGTCTTTGAAGTAATTTTACCTATGACAACTGATCATCTTGAATTAATTGGAGTTGCAAAATATTATGAGAAAGCGGTAGCTGGAGAGGACGAGATAGAACTTTATGATGGTATAAAGGTTAAAGATCTGGTAGGTGAGATATATCCTAAAAGTATAGAAGTAATCCCTTTAGTAGAAGATAGAGATTCCCTACAAAATGTAGACAAAATAGTAGGTGAATATTGGAAAGTAATAAGGCCAAAATATGTAAGAGTTTTCTTAGCTAGGTCTGACCCAGCTATGAATTATGGCATGGTATCTGCTGTATTGTCAGTTAAAATAGCGCTTAGCAAATTGTATAAGTTATCAGAGTCGTTAAACGTCCCAATCTATCCCATAATTGGTGTGGGTTCTCTTCCTTTTAGAGGACATCTATCTCCTGAAAATTATGAACGTACACTAAAAGAATATAGAGGTATTTATACATTTACTATACAATCTGCATTCAAATACGATTATGATTTGGAAAAAACAAGAAACGCAATCAATAATATAAATAGCTCTAAAATTGAGCCAGCCGAAAAATTAAGTGAGTATGAAGAGAACGTATTAAGGAAAATAACTATCCTTTATACTCAGCATTACCAGCCGATAATTGAAAGTTTAGCTAAGATGATTAATGACGTTTCAGTACTACTCCCTAGAAGAAGAGCTAGAAAATTGCATGTTGGTCTTTTTGGATATTCTAGAAATACTGGAAAAGTAACATTACCTAGAGCTATTTCTTTTGTAGGTTCTCTTTATTCAGTCGGAATTCCCCCAGAAATTATTGGAGTTTCCTCTTTAGATAAATTAAATGAGGAAGAATGGGATATATTCAATAGAAATTACATATACTTTAAGTATGATTTGGAAAGGTCGGCTAGGTTCTTTAACTGGGACTCTTTAGATCTAATTAAAACAATTTGGAATATAGAACAAGATGTAATTAAAAAATTAGAGAATAATGCGAAATATATAGAAGAAGTTTTAGGGGTGAAAGTAGGAGGGAATGATTACGAAAGCAGAAAACATGGTCTCCTATCTTCTTTATTTTTATTATCTTTCAAAGAGAAAATCTATCAAGAATCGAAGAAGTATATATATGAGATGGCATTAATTAGGAAATCTTTGGGATGAGGATACTAGTAAATGGTCTATTGTCTCTAGATTCTGGAAAAACGTCTTTTTCATTATCTCTTATTAGGTTATTTTATCAAGTAGGTGTGAAATTATTTCCATTAAAACCAGTTGCAGGTCATAATGCATGGTATAGTTTTAACACTCTTTTAAGAAGTGAAGAATTAGGCATTTTAGCTGGGAATGATGCACTAAAATACTTTGATGAGACTAAATATGATATAAGGAAAATAAATCCATTTGCAGTATTATTTGTGCCTATTGATCTAGAAAAATTAAACTATAATGTTTCTTTGTATAATATGATAATGGAGTACGGATATCCATATTTAATTAGGATAAGTGATTGTAACTCTAATACAGATACTTATTTAGTTAACAGCAGTGCTGAAAGTTATGTTCCAAAACCCTTATTAAGATTTGTTAGTAATCTAGCACTTAAATTCCACGCAAAGCCTTCAGATAAGTTAAGAGAAGTAATTGACATGTCCCCTCAGCTTGCGGACAGTTGCGTTATAAATATAATTAGGACAAATCCAGATGTAATAATAGAATCCTATAACGATTCTGCCTCGCCTACATATTATTCTACTGATGTAGATTACGTATTTATTGTATCTCCAGCAAAAGCTTTCCTCATTAAAGGAGAAGAATTTAAGAGAGTTATGTCATTATTTTCTATACCACCCTGGAATGTAAGAGTTTCAAGCTTAATAAAATACCTAAAGATTGAAAGAAGTTTTGAAATCGATATAGGAGAAAGAGTAGCAAAAGAAGAGATATTAGATGTGATTTTTAAATCTTAACCTAATTGTTCTACTTTAAAAGCTAATCCTTTCTCTGGTGTGTACAACTTGCCTATATGTTTAAGTATCGATACCGCAACTCCTAATCCTCGTTGTATGTCTGGATCTTTTAATAATTTGTAAATTTCCCAAATACTTGTGATGGGTTTTACGTTCTCGGTTTTTAGTGCTTCACCGGTCGCAGATACTAGTAATGTATAATATTTAAAGTTTTCTAGATCAATGTTTTTTAAATCTCTCACTATTTGTTCCCAATGATTGAAGAGATTAAGTGTAAAATTGTTTATTATTGCGTTTATTATTTTTCCTAAATACTCTTCATCCTCTAATAATCCCATTATAGGATCTATAACTCCAGATTTCTTCATTTTATCTATTAAATTAAAAATAAATTGAATATTATTTATAGAATTTTCATCTATTAGATTATTAATTAAATATATGAGTTTATTCCAATTAGAAATTAGACTTAATGTATTGTTCTCGGTTAGAGATCCAATTATTTTTCCTAAAGTATCTTCATCCTCTAATATACCTTTAATTACATCAAGTATCCCTACCTTATCCATGTCAGTTATTACATCAAGTAATCTGTTCATTGAATCCAATTTTTCTTGAGTTAGCAATCTATCCAATGAACTTAGCTCGTATTGCATTAGATTTCACCAACTTGCTAAATACTTCTCAAGGGCCATATCTCCCTTTGTCCATATAAAATATTTGGTAAACAATTCTTTTTTCAAATGATTTAGTGGTGAAGGATCTGCTATGGATATAGAACCTTTATACCATGTATCGTCCTTTACTGCAACGCCAAAGCCTTCAAATGGATTATCGGCTACACATACGATAGTAGGATAATATTGATCAATTTTGGTTTGCACGCCTAATCTATTGGCTAAGTGTTGTGCAGCTATCGTTCCAGTCTTTACAGCTAAATACCCTAACTTAGGTATTGTTATTGAATTAGCATCTCCTACTGCATAGATGTTTTCGTATTTTAACGAAATCATATTCGTATCAGTTGGTACAAATCCTGCGTCATCTATTAAATCTGGGGTTGAATTCTTTAAAGCAGGATTTCCAGTATAAGGAGGAATCAATATAGTTAGGTCTGACTCAATTTTCTTTCCATTTTCATCTATTATCTCCTTTTCTCGTATTTCTTTTATCCTAAAATTATCTATAAGTTCTATTCCTAGTTGCTTATACATTTCTCGGACAATTTTTCTTGACATTGATGACAAATCAGACAAGTACTCACCTGGAGAGAATATTACCATTTTAACCTTGTTTAGCATTCCTTTCTTTTTAAAGTATCCATGAAGCATTAATGATAACTCAAAGACGGGTCCTTCACAAGCAGCGTCTGCAACTGGCACATAATGTTCTGGTACTTTAGGTCTAGGGTTTTTACCTTGATAAAAAGGTCCAGAGCCTATAGCTATTATTCCTCCTTGAAAGTTTGCTAATTTCTCTCTTAGTTTTAATGCATATTCAGCCTCACATACGCTATAACCATACGTTTCCCATCCTTTAACTAATTCCGTTGCTAAATGAGCACCTATAGCTATAATTAGATAATCGTAGTCTTCCTCTACTTTATTACCGTCTGGTTTTTTATAGTATACTAATCCGCTTTTAGCGTCAATTTTCTCAACTTCGCCTTGTTGAAAAATTATTCCTTTCTCTGGCAAGGCTTTAGTGAGATCTATAGTTATCTCGTCTACATCTTTAACTCCTACTGCTACGTGCGGAAACGCAGGTCTGAAGTACGTAAACCTAGAGTTGTTAATTACTTTTATCTCTGCTTTATTACCTACTAGTCTTTTTAAGGTATAAGCAGAGGTTAATCCTCCGAATCTAGCTCCTAAAACTAGTACTTTAGTCATAAATCATTTATTTGATTTATAGTTTATAAAGTTGATTTATATAAACTTAAATAACTCAATTTTATAAGACAATTAGTTAATTATTTGTAAATCATTTAAAAGGTAAAAAAGCTTATAACTTTTAGAACCAGTATTGATATATGCAACAATTACAAGATAAGTTTGTAGTCGTTAATGGATTAAAGATTCATTATATAGAGTACGGCGATGGTAAACCAGTACTATTGTTTCATGGTGCGCGCTTTAATGCGAGAACATGGGAGCAAACTGGGACTATAAGTGCGATAGCTTCTACAGGTTATAGAGCAATTTCAGTTGATTTTCCAGGATTTGGAAAATCGGAGGGAAGTAAATCAGAAGACCTTTCAGAATTTATTTATTCCTTCATGAATACTATGAAGATAGATAAGGCCATATTATTAGGGGCTTCAATGGGCGGAGAAGCTGTATTGGGATTCTCAGTTAAATACACTAATTTAGTCTCTGGCCTTATATTAGTTGGTGCAGTTGGAGTAAAAAAATATAGTAATTTATTGTATAAGTTAACCGGAATTCCTATTTTGCTTATTTGGGGCGCAAATGATAATGTATCACCTAAAGAAAATTATGAATTAATATTAAATAAGTTAAAAGATGCTAAACTAGAAATAGTAGGTAGACAACACGCATGTTATTTGGACGATCCTGTAACTTTCAATAAGAAAATTGTAGAGTTCCTTAAGGGATTAAGATGAGTAATATAAACAATGAAGAAATAAACATAATAAAGGAAAAATTAAAAGTAGTGTTGAAGGACGTTAGATATCTTACGATATTAAAACATTTGAAAAAAGCTAATGTAGATTATGGGAAATCTATAATGCTGAACACAAAAATAAAACTAGCAGATATAATAGATCTATTGGACAATCTAGAAAAATTAGGATTAATAGAAAGAGTACAAGGTGCTACTTTAAAGAATACTGAGGCTAAATTTAAGTTAAGTTCTGAAGTTCATAAACATCATACATATTATAGATTAACAAGGGAAGGAGATCACTTATTAAGATATCTTGATGAGAAAATGTTAGTAGATACATATATAGACTTAATTAAAGATGATAAATTCGCATTAGATATTTTAAGGTTTGCCGATGAGTTAAATGCAGATCATGCTTTAACTTACGCGAAATTAATTCATAAAAAATTAGAGGAAGTAATTCCTAAGTTAGAAGAATTAGTAAAGATGGGTCTTTTAGAGGAAAAGAACTCAAAAATAATAAAATTTGCAGATAGGAAAGCTAAACCTAAAAAGGAGACTAGAACTCACCATAAATATTATGGTTTATCTAAAATTGGCGAGTTAGTTGTAAGGGAATTAAAGAAAAAAGGTATCATACCTAAATAACCACTAATTGTAAGTTTAAATGTTCTGGTATCTTTTATCAAGTAGTTCTTTAACTTGCAAAATTATTTGTCTAAGAGATATAGATATAGGTTCTTTGAGCAATATGTTATCTTTTTCCTTTATTATCTTATTTACAATCTCGCTAAGCTGTTTCCTAGCCATTAATTCCAAAATTTTCATTCTTCTATTTAATACCTTTTTCTTAAAAAGTTCGTTACGTATAAGAAATTCTCTATGTTCTTCTATTTTATCAACTAATTCCTTAATTCCTTCATTTCTAGTTGCTATTGTTTTAACTACTATTGGCTTCCAACCATCTCTAAAAGGCATTTCAGAAGATTCTATAGCAAATCTTATGTAGTTATATGTTAAATCAGCGTCAGGTCTATCTGCCTTATTTACAATATAAATGTCTCCAATTTCCATTATTCCAGCTTTTAATGCTTGAATATCATCACCAGTACCTGGTACAGTAAGAACTAGGATAGTATGGACGGATTCGGAGATTTCAGTATCTGTTTGCCCTGCACCCACGGTTTCAATTATTATTCTATCATAACCTAACCCGTCTAAAGCCTCAGTTAACATTAAAGCCTCTGCAGATATTCCCCCTAAATGCCCTCTTGAAGCTATACTTCTTATAAATACATTTTTCAATAAAGTCTTATCTTGCATTCTTATTCTATTACCCATAAATGAGCCCATGGTAAAGGGACTTGAAGGATCAATTACAATAACTCCTACTTTGTGTCCTCTTGATACATACTCTTGGATTAAACCCCCTATAAGTGTACTTTTTCCTGCACCTGGAATTCCGGTTATACCTATTACATGAGAGTTTCCAGATTTAGTAATTAAGTAATCAAGTGCATGTATTCCATCTTCAGTCATATATTCTATTTTTGTTAGTAGTTTCGCTATTGCTATCTCATCACCTTTTATAGCTCTATCTAATAGTTCATTCAACATTTATACCTCTTTTTTCCCTTGCAATTTTTTTAACTTTATCAATTATTTCCTTAAGACTACTTCCAGGCAAGAAAACTTCATCTACCCCCATGTCTTTTAGTTTATTTATATCCTCTGGTGGTATCACACCACCTACTATTAGCCCTACGTCATTTAATCCATTTTGCCTCATAAGCTGAATTACCTTAGGTATCAACTCCAAATGAGCCCCACTAAGTATACTAATTCCTATTACATCAGCGTCTTCTTGAATTGCAGCCTTAACTATTTGTTCTGGAGTTTGCCTTAAACCAGTATATACAACTTCCATTCCAGCATCTTTTAATGCTCTTGCTACTACTTTTGCCCCCCTATCATGTCCATCTAAACCAAGTTTTGCTACGAGAACCTTAACCCTTTTTATTGTCATCAGTAATTTTAGTAATACTTAAAACGTTTAAACCTTTCGCTTCTATCTTATCATTTAGCGTTAACCTTATATCCTATTTTTCATATATAAATAAAAAATTCTGAAAAGATCGACGATAGATTAGCTTTTATAGATTGATATTTTAGTAAGAAGAAAAGTAATAGTGCTATTATCAATTATTTGTAAGATCTAGTGTGTAAAAATGGGTAAAAATTTAATAACAGCAATATTATTTATCTTAACCATATGTTTAAGATGTGGTTTATTCACATATCTATTTCAATAATTGCGTTGATTTTGTCTATTCTTATAGTAGTAGAATTCGCTAGACTTAAAAAGGAGTTTAAGGGAAAGTTAACTACTGTTCTTATAGTTCTTGGAAGTCTTCTAGTAGGACAATTTTTATCATTCTTAACAGATTTTATAATGTGGTCCAACGATAGGAATCCCCTTTATATTTATCCTTCTTTGTTAACTATTTCATTATCTTTTGCAACTATTGCAGTATTTTATTACTATGTTACAAAGATTTAAGTTTTTTATATTTTTTTATGACATCGTAAATTGTAGTCCCTGTAGCTATAGAAATGATTATTAAAGAGAAAATTTCGGCAGAAAAAGGATGAGAGAAAACGAGATAAATTAAAATTACCAATGAAGTTAGGAAGAACGATGCTAAAAAAAGAGATCTTGGAATAATTGTATTTTTAAATTTCACGTAATCTTCTACTATTACTTTAGCCACGACATATCCGTTTTCTACTTCTTTTACTAAGCCTTCCTCCATAAGTTTTTTTATATGATAACTAACAATTGAAGGTGAACTTAAGTTTAAATCTTTTTGAATTTTTCTAATTCCAGCTGGTTTTCTCTGTTTAAGCAAGTAATAGTAAATTTTTTTAGCAGTTCCTGTTAGCTCCTCCTCTCCCATCCAATACATATTATTCAACGTTTACAAATAAGGTTTTCTCTCTAAATTACTGTAACGAACAAATATTTATACCATAATAATATACGTTAATTATCGTGAAGCAGTACTTAATGATAGCTGGAGGGATAATAATAAGCATTCTTATAGCTTCACTAGTCGTATATTTATCCCATATAGCTATTATTCAAAATATAAAAAAACCAGATATTATCGCGACGCAATATCATCCTCCTCTTTATAAATTAACAGTTTATAATCAGCCATTTTATTATTCTTCAAATTCAAACTTTAATTCTTCATTCCCTTC
>Ga0081529_119586_pt1 | contig 19227 bp, 24 predicted proteins | sample EchGeymetagenome_FD_71012 | JGI IMG/M metagenome (GOLD analysis project Ga0081529, IMG submission 71012) | Ferrous microbial mat and aquatic microbial communities from Echinus Geyser, Yellowstone National Park, USA - transect B T=78-80 C v2... ...
TTTGATTGCCTTTCTTATCTTTTCTCTTATTTCTTCCATTACCTTCATGGTATTACTCTCCCTTATGGTATTACCCCTTCCGGGGTTATTTTTACTTTTTGTCATTATTTTTCACCTTTTGCTACCACAACTATAACTGGTAGCCCCTGCTTAACGCTTCGAGGTAGTCACTCCATGCGTCCTCTAAGTTCTCTAGTGCTTTTAACAAGTTCGCGTAGTTTAACCCGAATGTGATGGATGCGTTTCTAATGCTGGCCCTCCCTCCTATCAAGGCCATGAGTGCTAAACCTACTGCGACCTTTCTGCTCAATCCGTTCATCCTCAGTATTCCGACTAAGGAATTGAAGGACTTAATGAACTCACTCCTCGCAATGTTCAGCTCCCTCTCGAACTTCACAGTTTTCAATCAACTAAACGCAAATCTAAAAACTTTATCGATAGTACCGTGAACTTTGTATTACCGAGGAAAAGTAGAACAACTGCTATTCCTAGAATGGTGATGGTAAGTAGCGTCACCCAAGAAGTACTTACCGCAATCCCTACACAAATACCTCTGCCTACCCAAAGGCCTACCACACTTAACAACATGATGAGAACCACAAGAGGGGCAAGAAACGTCTTGCCTAACTACAGCCTTCCTACCATATGTAATACTCGTTATACAAATATAAATAGCTTAATGACGACACTATCGAGATATTGAACGTTATAGATATGAACACAGATAATATGCAAGATATTAAAATAATTATAGATTTCATGAAGAATTTCGTTGATAATTGCCACCACGTTAAGGAAGAGAAACTACTGTTTGACTTTTTAGAACATAAAGGGATGGTAGGAGGTCCAATTTATGTTATGGCATATGAGCATAACAAGTTAAGGGATATAATAAATAGGATAGAGGTTAAATACAATGAGCCCAAAGGCTTGCGAGAGGATTTGAATAACCTTATCGTGATGTTATCTAGCCATATCGATAAGGAAAATAACGTTCTATTTCCAACTGCTGAAAATTTGCTATCTGATGATGAAGACAAAATAATTTATTATAAATTTGAGAGGATAGAAGAAGGTTTTGGTAAAGAAAGACACAGGAAATATATAGAGCTAATTAACACGCTTTATAATAGATATACCAATAAAAATCAAATAAAAGATAAAAGAATAAATTACCCAACTAATTTTTCTACTTTTTAGATTAACTTTTTAATTTCTAGGTCATATTAATCACAAAATTTTTTACCTATGTACTAAGTAATACGTATGGAAAGCAAAAAGTTACTATTAATAGGCATAATAGTTGCAGTTGTGGTTGCGAGTGTAGTAGGATATGCTTACTATTATAATTACTATCTACCTGTCCAAAATTCTTTAACATACTATAACCAACAATTACAGTACATGGGATATTATTCACAAGGAAATTACGGAATGATGGGTGGAGGAATGATGGGAGGTGAAGGAATGTACCACATGATGGGATATTATGGAGGTTATGCTACCTTATATGAGAATACTATTCCAATAAGCGAGGCAATATCCATGATGAGAAATATACCATCTTACGTTAAAGTGTTTCCCAATAACAACACTTTACTTTTCACCTCTTCAAATATAGTATTAGTAGTTTTGGGAATGGGTCATGAGAGGGCAATAAACTTAACTGGACAACAACCGCCAGCCTATGCACAGCACGATGTCTTCGTAATTTATGGTTTGATTAACCCAACACTTATTATCCCGAGGGGAGCTACAGTTCAAGTTGTATTCATTAATCTAGATGATGATATGTTACATAATATTGCAATTACACCAGTCCCACCACCTTACCCCTATTACCCTATGATGTACATTAGAATGAATACAATAGGAATGACGCCAATGTTACCTTATGCGAACTATAATTCTGGACAAGCTTATGAGTTCAGCTTTACAACCACCTTGAGTCAGCCAAGTGTATATTATTACGTTTGCGAATATCCCGGTCATGCAGAAATGGGAATGTATGGAGAGATAGTGGTGGCGTAAAAGATGGAGAACTATCAAATTTTAGGATTGGTTGGCTCACTACTTTTAATTATTGGAATAGCCTTCCTTTCGCATTTTTCTACCCTAGATATGGAATGATGGGATATGGAGGAATGATGTTTTACGGCTTCATGGGATTTCTAGTTATACCTGCATTTGTTTTGGGTATAATCGGTTCGTTAATTTCAGATAAGACAATAGCAGGTGTGTTATTAGTTTTAGCTGCATTACTTTCAATACCTGCCATGGGATTTATCGGAATAATATCATTTATCCTATTACTGATTGCTGGAATTCTAGCTTTCACTAGTGGTAAGAAGACTTAATCAGATATAATATCCAATTCTCTTTTTTATTTTTACTTACTATAATGTCAATACCCTTCTTAAGTTTCAGTCTTGCAAGTATCCTAGCTGGATCAACTTTGGAAATTACCACTATTATTTCACCCTCTACTATCTCATTAATCCTTCTTTCAATTATCTTATGAGAGAAATACTCTAAAACTCTAGTATCAATTATATACCTTGTCATCTCATGGATTGTATGACCTCTTTAGATATAAAAGGAGGACCTAAAATATAAGGTGGTTAAATAGACTGAATCGGAAAGTCTAAGAAAATTGTGCCGAGATTTTTGTATATTTAACGTGTCTCTCATATGGTCGCTAAAGAGCTCTAGGCGTCCTCAACTCTCTACTTCTAACTGGCATTTTCAAAAAACGTAGTAACCCTAATGTTTTAGCGTACCATTTTTTATAATATAAGGTAAAACACTATCCCATGGAACTAGATCTAAGAAGTGTGGAACCAGAATATAGGCACAGACTAGTGTTAGAAAGCTTCGATAAGCTAAAAGAAGAAGAGGAGTTGACAGTAATAGCTGATCACTATCCATCTCACTTAATACAACTATTATCTGGTCATGTTGAGAAGTATAAGGTTGAGCAAACGGAAAATGGTGATTTCGTATTAAGGTTGACAAAAAAGAAGGGAGAAAGTAATAAGGCGATAATTTCACACATTTCCGAGTTTAGAAAAACTGGAGAAGTTTTCACTCCAATTCCAGTACTTAGAAAAGAAGAGTATGGGGTTATTTTGGTCTTTTTCAAGCCAAGCCAATACATTCCAATACATGCACCAAATTCAGATTTAATATTTTATGTACTGCAAGGACAGGGAAAAGTTACCATTGGCAATAAGGAATATGAAGTACGTGATGGATCAATCGTAATAGTACCTAAAGGAGTTAAGAGAGGAGTTAAGGCTGACACTTATATGGAGGCTTTACACATAGTTGTACCAAGCCCTTCACCAGAAGATCACGAGAAAGTAATGGGAGCAGCCAAAAAGGGTATTGCAGAGGTTAATCTAAAACACTAGACAAACAACCTTCTCTCTTTTATATACTTTAATTTCCTATTTTTTAATAAGATGATAACTCTCGTTGGAAAGATATTCGACGGAGAAAGAATTATTGAACAAGGCACAGTAATTGTAGAAAATAATAAGATTGAAAGAATCGTAGAAGGAATCGAGATTCCTCAAGGAAGTAAGGTTATTCATGGCAATTTCATAATGCCAGGGTTAGTCGATTCCCATTTGCATTTCTTCGGAGTTGAAGAGGATAACGTTCTCTCTTGGAATATAGTTAACGAAATTGACGCTGCAATAAGGAGTACTAGGGACATGGAAAGACTATTACGTTCAGGATTTACCCTAGTTAGGGATTTGGGAAGTAAGGTCGCAGTTAGGTTAGATTACCTTCAGAGAAGAGGGGAAATATTAGGACCAACTGTGATCGCCTCTGGATACTCTTTAGCGATTACTGGCGGTAACGATAATCCTAAAGATTTACCAATAGACATTGCACAAAGACTTTCATACTCATTCTACTGTGATTCCCCTTATGAGTGCAGAAAGGTTGTAAGAATGGCAGTAAGGCAAGGTGCTAGAGTAATAAAAGTTTACGCCTCTGGAGCATTTTCTCAAGGTGGAAAAATCTTACCGGGGTTAGCATTGGATGAGCTTAAGGCCATAGTTGACGAATCACATAGGTTTAGTTTGAAAGTGGCGTCTCACGCTTACGGAAAAGATGCAATCATGAACTCAATTTTAGCTGGTGTGGATACAATAGAACATGGCTTAGGATTGGATGATGAAACTGCGAGCATGATTAAGGAAAGGGGAATTTGTTACATTCCGACGTTAGCTACTTATGAAATTCCATTTGAGGTAAGAGATCCTGAAGCTAAGGTTTACAGAGAAGAGTTAGTTAAGAGACATTTCAGCGAGGATATGAGTATCGCCATTTCCCATAAATTGAAAATAGCTACTGGCACGGATTACGTGGGATCTAAGAGGAGACCTCATGGACGGAACTACAGAGAAGCTGTGTTGCTATCTAAATATATGAGCAATTTAGAGGTATTAAGGGCATCAACTTCAATAGCTTCCGAATGCCTTGACGTTAAAGCCGGTTATATAAGGGAAGGGTATAGGACTGACTTAATAGTATTAAAGGATGATCCCACTAAGGATATTGAGAACTTGAAGCCCACTAACGTTTCATACATTATTAAGGATGGCAGATTATATACTGGTTATGGATTGTATCAAGAATAACTAATCTTTTCTAACCGCTTCTATAACGGTTAATTTGGAGGCCTTCCATGCAGGATATATACCAGCTATAACGCTTGTCACTAAGGCTATCACAATTGAGATTCCAACGTCAGACATTGAGAAAAGTGGACGTATGACTATAAGTAAATTTGAACCATTGCTTGAACCTGCATTAAATGGTATACCATTTATGTCTAATAAATATGTACCCACAAAAGTTAATGTTAGTCCTACTATTCCTCCGATTACTCCTATAATAAGTGCCTCTAATAAGAAGGCTAATAAGATTTGTCTAGTTGTTAGCCCTTAGGGTTTTCATTATTCCAATTTCCCTAGTTCTCTGATAAACTCTAGCTAAGGTTATCCCCATTATTCCAACGGCACCAACGAATAGTGATATAGATCCTATTAATATTACTAGAAACGAGAAGCTCGTTATTATAACTTGAACAGATGATACTGCTTGCTGTATTGTAGTTACCGTTAAGGAGTTTCCGTAAATGTAGCTTAATAGAGTGGTGATCGTGTTAATTTCACTTATACTACCAGCTTGCAATACTACTAGAAAATAGCCCGGAGGATTTATCAGCGCCCTGGCCTCACTTAATGGAATGAAAATGGCATCTGAGGTATCACCTATGACAATGGATTGGGTTGATTGTAATACACCATATACTGTTAAGGGAACCGTATTTCCATTAGATAGTTTTAGAATTATCGTTGAACCAGGTTGAATGGTTATATTTGGAATGGGATGTGCTATATCATGGCCTATTACTGCGTATGGCACCGTCACTGGGGGATACACTGTGCCATTCTCAAGTTCCACCTTTCCTACCAATGACGATATGTTATCCACACCTATTACTAGAACATTAATAACCCTCCCCCTATTTGAACTATGCCATGGGCTTCAATTACCGGATATACTGCATATATGCCAGGTGAGGAGCTCATAAAGGAGACGTCCGTTGGTGATACGTAACCTATCTCATTAAAAACGTAAATGTTGGTAGGATTAAGTTAAAAAAGCGTGGAAATTACTGAATGCTCCACTCCTTGACTAAAAGCTTCTATGAATGAAACGCTGGTTATTCCGATCATGATGGCTATAATTGATATTATGGCTAAAGTTCTCCTAGCCATTAAGCTCTTATAAGCAAGCCATAAGATATCTATAGCATTCATAATGCACTTTAACCAACTAGCATTAAAAAATCTATCAATTTGATATGCTAATAGTTCTTAACAACTTGTATTTCTGCGGATCTTTACAGAATTCCCTATCCGTTAATCCGTATTCTATTGCCTCCTTCTTACCCAACTTCCTAAAAATTTCAGCTCCTTTATAATACACCTTGAAGTAATATTTAGGTACTGAAAACCAATATTCGTCTCCTCTATAACCCATAATCTCCTCGTCAATCCACGTAGCAAAACCTTCGACAAATTGATAATACCCTAACAGTTTTCCATTTCCTATTCCGAAAAGCAGAGGAATACCCTCTATTATCATGTGAAGATAAGGAAACTTGGGTTTGCAAATTTTATCTTGAATGAAATGCGCTAATTCATGTATTAATGTTCTCTCCAACTCATATTCATAATCGCCAAAGTAACCTATTGCCACTACGTTATCCTTATAAAAACCATAAAAGGGGATACTAATTTCAATTACGAGAGGTGATAGGAAGGAAAATCCTAAGAACTGCTCTAATTTCTTCTTCGCATTAGTAATTATTTCAGCATTCCCCATATGTTAATATTCGTATCGATAATTATTAAATTTTTCCACGAAATGTTGAGAGTTATTGTGGAAAAATCTTTAATAAAGTAAGTTAGTAGATAAGTTTAAACTATACTTCTGGAATTTAAACTTAGTAATTCGTATAAAGGGACAATTTAACGCTGGGCAATCTCATACATGGAGAGACGTCAGTTGGTGAAGTCAGAAGTATAGCTAAAGTATTGCTGTCTCAGTATGACTTAATTCTATCTAACGATATTTTTTAAAATAATAGAAATGGACAAGATGCCATATCTTAGATGGAAAAATCTAGGTATAAAAGAAAAGAATCAGCAACTTTCCCAGAATTTTGACATTAATGCCATAGCATATGACAAGGTTACTATGACGTGATTGAGATAATAATTTATCACACAATAAATTCAAGTTTAATATAAGTGAAAAAGCTTAATAGATTTTATTTTAGATAAAAAGACGTAATGGCCAATAAAGTCGTTAAGGCTACCAACGAAGAACTACAACAAGTTTACAACAATATACCAAAAGCCTATGATAGGGCTAATAGATTTATTTCCTTTAATCAAGATGTGAAGTGGAGAGCAGATCTGGTTAAGACCATACTTAAGTTCTGTGAAAGACCTAAATTAGTTTTAGATGTAGCAGGTGGAAAAGGTGAACTCTCATATACGTTTAAGAAAGTTTTCAAAGGAAATGCTAAATATGAGATCATATTGTCTGACTATGCCGAAAACATGCTTAAAATGGCGCTAATAGAAGACGACAAGGTACTTTGCTCATTTGACGCGTTACCATTTAGGGAAAAAATGTTTGATGTCGTAATGAGTAGTTTCGCCTTACATGCAGCTGACAATATAGAGGATGTGATAAGGGAAATTACTAGAGTTTCAAGAAAAATTGTGGGATTTATAGCCATGGGCAAACCAGACAGTTGGATAAAAAGAGTCTATTTGAGCATCTACCTAAGATATATTATGCCATATATCGCAGCCCTAGCTGGAGCCAAGTCGAGGGACTTCAAATACATTTATTACATTTATGAAAGAGTACCTACTAATTCTTTCCATAAGAAGATCTTTGAGAAATATATTGATATTAAAGTATACGAGGAGAGGGCACTAAATTTATTCTATTTCGTGGTAGGGTTTCCTAAAGGGTGATTTTGTACAAAACCAACTAATAAGATGTAGATGTATTTTGTATGACCATCAAAAATAAATGAATAAACGTAACGCTATGAACCAGTAGTAAATCTTTTTTAGTAATTATAACAAATGAATAATTGTGTCAAGTGACATTGTAGAGAGATTAAAGAACGATCCTGAATTCATAAAGAAAGTTGCAGAAGCAGTAGCCAATAATATAATCGTGAGTAAGCTAGAAGAGATTGACAAGAAGATTAACTACTTGATGGATCAGAACAAGTTAATTTGGGAGAAATTCCTAAACCAAGACCAAAAATTCAACAAAATATTAGAAGATATGAAGAAGGAAGATGAGAGACATAATGCAGAAATGGAAAGGTTAGATAAAAGAATTGACGAAACCATTAACATGTTTAAAAAGGAGGTTACGGATTTAAGAGAAGAAGTTACGGGAGTAAAAAAGGAAACTATGAGCCTAAGACAAGAGGTTACGAATCTGAGAAACGACGTTAAGGACATGAAAAAGGATATTAGACTGATAAAAAAAGACATTAGAGATATAAAGAGGACTATTGAGGGATTAAGCATATCTATAGAAGATGAGGCAATAGACTTCTTGACCTATAAGCTTAAAAAGGAATATAACATTACCGCAATAGTCCAGTCTTTAGAAATTCCCAAGGTGGTTGAGATTGATCTATATGCTGAGCATAACGATTACGTATTTGTAGGGGAAGTTAAGATGAGGGCTGGGGTTAAGGCTATTACCCAATTGGAAAATACTATTGAGAAACTATTAAAGGTGAAACCTGAATTAAGTAAAAAGAAGGTTATTCCAATAATTTATGCTAAGAGAGTTACATTTGAATTAATTGATGAATGTAAGAAAAGAGGAATATACTTGACCAATGGAATATCGGACATAACACCACTTGTTTTATAAACTATAAAGAGTTGTTGAAAATTATCTCCTTTTCGTAAAACTAATTACACCTAGCAATATGCCGCTAACTAGAGAAGCTAAACCTATCAGCGAGCTCGGGTAACTGTAGGGTACGACGTAACTATAGACACCATAACCCATCAAAATCACTGCTGCTATAGCTAATAATACATCCCAAGCCTGTAGTCTTGAAATCTTATTTATAAATGATGGAAAAACTCCAGATACTATTACATGTGAAGCGTAAAGAGTAACTAGGGAGATCTCGGTTGTAATGCTGTAAACGTTTAGATACTGCCCCGTGAGTGACGCTATTAAATTGACTAAGGTAAATGGTACTGCTACTACAAATATTGATTTTAGCATATCTTTTCTTATTAATGAATATGAAAGTCTGGAAAGTGCGACATAAGCTGCTAATACTGAGCCAATTAGACTGTTTGCTGTGAATATGAAAAATACTAAGGAAAACGTGTTACCCATAAACTTCTTGGCAATGTAAAACCCAGGGTAATTCGTAATGTTAAGTAAATTGGTTACACCCACATTTGAATAACCCGCAGCAGCTATTTCGAAATACGCTGCGAACAAAACCGCAATTGCCGCTATCCAGTATGCGATAAGATAACTTTTTCCCACAGTCTTCCCTTTCCCTATTGCCTCATAGCCTAAGAAGAACGACGCACCACCTCCGGCTAGGGTGAAACCGACTCCTAAAGCTCCTTGAAAGAAATCCGATATTGGTACTTTAAGTGCTAACGGCTCTATTGATAATCCAGTAACGCTTAGAACCTTTATACCTAATATTAGAATAAGAATTACCTCTATACTAGATGTTGCTAGAGCGTAAAATAGGGGTGGCTTAATTCCAGCTAGCAAAAACAGAGTTAGAATTATTGGTATTAAGACCTCAATGAGAGCTATTGTAATTGGAGTTAAGCTGAACTCAGAAGGTAAAACTACGCTAGCAAGATAAGTCGTAGCAGATGGTAAGTAGATCATGTAACTTATCCAGTAAAGCCAACCAGCAATTCTACCAGTTAACTCTCCACCTCCAGCTCTTGCAAACTCATATGTACCACCAGTAGAGGCTATTACTTTGGAATATCTGTAACCTATTACAACCCAAAGGAAATAGATTAATGAACCTAGTATTCCCGCTATGACCGTGGACGAAAGGGAATAGGATAAGGCGTAAGTTAAGTAGGCTGAGGCAGAACCCAAAGGTGCAATTGACGCCAATGATTGTGCGTAAACTAGAATTGGTGGGATAGTATTCTCCTTAGGTTCGAGCTTCTTGGATAGACCATCCATACATATTCCTCTTATGAGCATCCTATTAAGAGTTACTTGTGAAGCCATGTGTAAAAGATTTAATTTTTGTTTATATTTAAACATATTGGACTTATATATTTCAAAAGGAAAGTATATATTGGTGATAAGATGGTTTTCATAGATAATTTGGGTTTAATGTTATTTATATTGCCGTTAGTATCAGTGTTAATAGCTTATACTACAATTCAAGCTTTCATAGGATTTAGAAAAAGCAGTTATGAGGCAATAAAAAGAAGCCTTGACGATTCCATACTTCCCGCTGCGATTTTGGGTATAATAATCATAATACTCAGCCTATGGGGAGAATTCACTTGGACATTACCGGGTAGTTATAATATATTATTTTATGACGTATACCTATTACTTGGTATAACGATCCTCTCCTATTCAATTGCTGTATACATGGGAAAGAGATTACAAAGTACTGGAATATTCTCGTTTTTCGTAGGCTTAATAACTATTTACTACGGTGTTTCGGGTTATAATTTAGGGCTTACTAAGGAACCCTTGGCATTATTAGCACTATACGCTACTTACGGAATAGCTGGTATTTTAGGATATCCAGTAACCTTAGCGTTAGATAAGCTTAGAGATCAACAAGGAGTTAAGGATCCAAAGCTAGAAGGATGGATGTACGCTTTTTTCCTATTATTTTGGATATTTGTTGTGATTGCGGGAATTATAGGCGCGTTCATCGCTGTTGAGACTATCCCGGCCCATCTAGCACATCCTCCATAAAAGGTATTTTTCTTTAATCTTTTTTATCGGTACCGGAAAACTTCTAATTTGCGAGAGAAGATTAAGTCCAACATGTAGAAAGATATATTAGAAATCCTTGTAAAAGGATAATATGAGCGATCTGAACTACTTGTTTAAGCCTAGAAGCATTGCAGTTGTTGGTGCGTCAAGGTATAAGGAGAAAGTTGGGAATGTTATATTCAGAAATTTACTCTCCACATTTCATGGTAAACTATACCCAGTTAACGCTAAGGCTGAAGACGTTGAAGGAGTAAAAGCCTTTAAGAGCGTAAAGGAAATCCCAGACGATATTGACCTAGGCATAATTACTGTTCCAAGAGAGATTGTTCCTCAAGTAATGGAGGAATTAGTAGAAAAAGGAGTAAGAGCTTCCATAGTTATAACTGCAGGATTTAGAGAGGTTGGAGAGGAAAAATTGGAAAATGAGGTAATAGGCATTGCACGAAAAGGAGGGATTAGGGTTCTAGGACCAAACACCTTTGGGATTATTACACCAGAATTTAATGCAACATTTACTTATACCGACGTAAAGAGGGGAAACATTGGCCTAGTAGTTCAAAGTGGTGGGCTAGGAGTTTACATGCTAAACTGGGCTCAGAAGTATAGGATAGGGATAAGTTACATGGTTAGTTTAGGTAATCAGGCTGATGTAAAGGAATATGAAGTTATTAACTACTTATCTAGGGATGCTGAGACAAGGGCAATATTCGTTTATTTGGAAGGAGTTTCAGATGGAAACGCCTTTCTTGAGACTCTACCAGAGGCAACCAGAAGAAAACCGGTAGTATTTTTGAAAGGAGGGGTTACCAATAGTGGGGCATCAGCTGCTAAAACTCACACTGGTAGTTTAGCTGGATCATTTGAGGTGTTTAAGGCTGCAGTTAAGACGGTTGGTGGGATTTTAGTGGAGAATCTTCATGACATGTTGAACTTGGCTAAGATATTAATGTACTCTGAACCGATAAGTGAAGAAATCCTGGTTATAACTAATTCTGGTGGACATGGCGTATTAGTTTCGGATGAGATAGATAGAAACAAGCTAAGGCTTGTGGAAATTCCAGAATGGATGAAGAAGGAACTAACTAAAATACTCCCACCAACATCCCTTCCTAAAAATCCCCTAGACCTAACTGGAGATGCCGATAAGGAGAGATATTATAATGCGCTAAAAATAGTTAGCAATTTAGATTGTACTAAATTGATAATAGTACAATCGTTACCCATGGTGAGTTGTAGTGACGTTGCTAGAACTGTGTCGAATTTTAAAGGAAAAGGAGTAATTGGCGTAACCATGGGCCTAGATGAGGATATGGCGTTAAAAATATTGGAGACAACTGGTATTCCAGGCTATACTTTTCCGGAAGATGCGGTAAAGGCAATTAGATATTACACTTCTAGACCAACACCCAGAAGAAAGATAAGGACTATACAGCCAATTGAGGCTGCCTTAGAGTTGGTTAAGGGGAAGAAGACTCTTAAGGATTTTGAGGCCTTAAAACTTATGGAAATTTACGGGATTAGGACTCCAAAATGGGGACTAGCAACAAATGAGAATGAGGCACAAAACGTTGCAGATAACATAGGTTTTCCAGTTGTAATGAAGATATCTCCAGATACACCAGTTCATAAAACAGAAATGAAAGGTGTTGTAGTAAACGTTGAGAAAGAAGACGTTAAGAAGGTTTACAGCGAGTTGTCAAAGATAACTAGTAGAGTGTTAATTCAACAGCAGTTAAATGGATTGGAAATATTTGTGGGAGGTTTAAAGGATCCGGCGTTTGGCCACGTTGTGTTAGTAGGCAGCGGCGGAATCTACGTTGAAGTACTCAAGAACGTAGCCTATGCGCTTTCACCAGTTTATGAGGACGAGGCACAAGAGTTATTAGTAGAGAGTAAGATTCACGACATGCTGTATGCACGAAAGAGGGGATATGATGAGAACTCGTTAATAAGGACAATTACCAGAGTGTCAAGAATGATAGTTGATTTGAACGTAAAGGAAATGGATATCAATCCACTATTTGTCAACGAAAACGGGGCATTTGCGGTAGATGTGAGGATAGTTTTAGAGTAATTTTCATAAAAACTTTTTTAACAAGAGTTTATTTTCATGAAAACGAACAGATAATTATGGATGGAAAATCTTTGCTTCAAGGTAATATAATTAGTTTGATTGCCTCACTTATCATATTATATGGACTCATTCTCCTATTAGAGAACGGTATTTATTTTGCCTTATCTAAAGTTTTTCTAATCCTTATGACTTTCGTATGGATATTAGCAGTACCGTCTTATCTCAACTATCGGAGAAGTGGATTAAAAAAACAGTGGATCTTGAATTATTTTGCAATTCTTGCAATAATAATAACGTTTATAGGGATGATTATTGCATATACGGGAAATTTCTTGGGAGTAGAAATTATAGTATTAGGATATATATTTGAACCAATAGCTGGAATATCAATATATTTAACAACGTTAGGTTTTTCCAAAACATACTCCTCCTTATTCTTCTGGGGTGCAGTAGTGTTTACCATCGGATTGCCTTTATATCTGAGTAGTTTGGGGATAGTCGCGATAATAGGAGATATAGTAAAAATGATAGGAATAGTAGGGTTGATGATGATAGCCAGAAAGACTTATCTAGCAAAACCAAGTTAGGGCGAATAAAAAGAAGATTATATTATCGCTTTATACTATTTACCCGTTAGAGTTATGGCGGTTTCACATCTATTGCTGCTACTGGACAAACGTTAACACATACCATACAGAATATACAAGCCTGCTCATTAAACGGATCAGCCTTTTTTCAGATACTGGATTCCCTGGAGTATCAAACCATCGAAAAACGTTTACTAAAATTGGAGGTTAAGGGGGAGGAAAGCCTCCCTAGCGGGGATGGATAGCCCCTTATATTTAAATACTTCTTTTTCTAAATTTCCTTAATGGATAGGAGGATTAAGGCGATCAGAGCTACTGTTTCTATGAAGATCGCCCTATCTCATTCCCTCCTAGCCCTTGTTAATAACTATGTAAAGGCAATACGCTTCACCCTATTCTGGTTGAAAGAAAATGTTCCAAATCCTAATGAAAAGAAAGTGTTAGGAAAAGTCCAAACCATAGAGTTAGCAAAGGCCATCAGTAAAACCGTAACTAAGATTGATGACATTCAGCTGGGATTGGATGAGAGGAAAAATGTTGAGAAGAGGAAATTCTATGTTTTAATTGGAGATAACATAGAGATTGGCTTCTATTATAACCTTTATTTACCCGATGGAAAGAGAAATGGTATAGTAGAGATGATACCTTACTACAAGCAGTATAAATAATAAGGCGTAAACGTTGATGATAATAATATGATATCACTTATTTTAACATTAGATCATAGGAGACTTGAGGGTTTGGTAGAGGATTTTTTAGCAAATCCTAGTCTTTCTCTTTATACCATGATGTGGAAAGCGTATACTAATCATATTTATTGGGAAGAGGAAATTCTATTTAAAAAGATTACAGATACTTCTTTTCTTGCCATCATAAGAAGCTTGGAGATAGAGCATGGAAGCATGTGGATCTTATTAAAACAAACAGAGGAGTTATTGAAATCTAATGAGATTGAAGGAGCGAAAGATAAAATAAGGGAGTTTATGAGAGTACTTTTAGAACACGATGGTGCTGAAGAGGGAAGTGTGTATCAGTTTCTTGAATCATTATCCGATGAGGAACAAGCTAAGTTAGTCTTGGAAGATATAGAGTTAGCGGAACCACCTAGTGATTGGAAATGTCACGCAATCACCTAATAGCTTAGGTGTTTCGTATAAATCCTTAGTCTAAAAGCAAGAAACGTGTGAGATTACCACTTTTATTGATGATTACGGGAATATTACTGCTTTTACTTGGAGGAGTACCTGCAGTATTTGAGTTCATGAGCATGCAAGGGTTCTTCATAGACCCCACGGAGTCATTATTCCCGGCTCACTGAGTTTAAATGATACAACTTTAAGGAAATTTTAACCAAATTTCAAATGAACGAAATTGTTGTCCACACTCTGAACATGTGCCTGCTTTGTGGATTAGTTGAATTTTCTTAGATCTTAAGCTAGGAGAAGTAAAATAAATTCTAAATCTTATGTTGAGTTAAAATTTAGCTATACGTTCCTATTGAGAAAAACTGAAGAATTCCACAAAGCAACATTTGCCAAAATTGTTATAAGTTATTGTTTTTGCCATTTAAATTTACTAGTATTCATTATTTATAAAATCCCATATTCTGCTTTAAATCATCATTTAATTAATCTCATTTTGAACAACAATTTCATTCGTTTTATCGGAAATATAAATGAATATAAAATAAAATCTTTAATGAAGGTCTCCTAAAATGACTATTAGTTTCTCATAAATATCATCGCTAATAATTTTACGCTCTTTTACCGTGTATGCATAACTTACTATATACTATATATTTTCTAAATTTTCTATTGAAAGATATTTCTATCAGTTTTATCTTATATTTTACGAGCAGGCATTCACACACTATTTTCCTTCTATGCTTGTAGAAGGCGTATCTGAATAGCTGTTCGAATAAATTACGTCTCTTATGACTACTATTGAGATAATAAAGGAATAGGGAAAGAAACAGAAAAGTTTTAAATGAGTTTTATTTCTGTATTATTGTGGTTTGTAAAGAATGGAAAATAAGGTTTAAGATGAGGAAAGCTGTAACTTTCGAAGAATTTGTAGACTATATATCTAACGAATTTTCTAACATAAAAATTTTGAATAACATAAGGGAGAAGCTTAAATTGCTCAGAAATAACCCTTTCAAATACTCTAGGGAGAAGTTAGGTAAGGATAAATACGGTAATCCAATGTTCTCTATAAAAGTTACGGGAGATATAAGAATACTTTATAGCGTTGATCCAAAAAATTGTGTAGTTTTCATTTGGGAGGTTGGGTCTCATAAGAAGGTTTACGGGCTTTAGCTTTCTCCTTAACTTTCTTTATTACTTCATCAAATAATTTATCTATATCCTCATCATTCTCTAACTCAAGGAATCTTTCTCCATCTTCATCTTCAACAATTCTCATATATATAAACTACTCACAGGTGTTATTAAAGGAATGTGTTAATGAAATTACTCTTTGGGGCGAATAATGTAGAAATAGTATCTTTATTGTGTTATAAATTATTAAATAGAGTAAGAGTGCCGCTATTAAGATGAAAATGAGTAAGTGAGTTTATAAGGGTATAAGTAACGTTATACTCTATAACGGATTACATTATGACAAAATTTATAACTTAATATTGGCACTATCAATAGAGGAATTCTCTACATGGAGTAAGTCAAGCCTAGATTGTCAGAGGTGTCTTTTACGTTAAAGTACAAATTTATACCTAAATGACTACATTATATTCACACTATGTTAAAGTTAGTTTATGCTTTTGAACGTTTAAGCAAATAATTTTTAAAATATATTATAATTATTATTTTGCTAGCTAATCTTTAAATGGTATATTGAGCTATTATATATCATGGTTTGGAAAGTTCTTTTACTTGGAGTTCCCCTTTATACTAATTTAGGTTTTTTAGGATTTTGCAACATCTCTCTCATACAAAGTGATGGTAAGAACTTAATCTATGATCCGGGCCATTTTGGCAATAAGGAGGCTTTATTGAACTCATTAAAAAGTATTGGTCTTTCAGTTTCGGACATTGATGGAGTTATTGTCTCTCATTTGCATTATGATCATTCACTAAACTCCTTGATATTTCCTAAAGCAAAAGTATATGTGTCTCAAAGAGAAGTTGAATACGCTTTAAGTGGGACTTCTGATCCATATATAGTAAATTATTTACCTACCCTTCTTAAGGATAAATTAGTTAAAGTAAAGAATGGAGACGAAATATATGGTTTGAAGTTTATTTTATTGCCTGGGCATACTGCAGGTACTATGGGAACTTTATACGACGATGTACTATTCGTAGGCGATGCAATAAAATATATAAGCGATGCTAAGAGGAGGAAGACCTCCTTTGCATATTATAATATTGATGAAGCTAATGAAAGTATAAATAGGGCTTTATCTGTAGGTAAGGTGATTGTACCAGGACATGACATACCTTTTAAGATAGATGGAAGTACAATTACTCCACTAGTAGAATATAAGAACGAGTTGATAGTATATTTAAAAAATAATATTAATATAATCACAAAAATGGAATATTAGTCATTAATGATTTTTCTCTCATAGTTAGAAAAGTTTATTAAGACGTTTAGGAGACTATTAATTATGGTTTCGATGAAAAATAAGGTAATAATTGCATCTAGCTTTGGAATGGCCCTAGAATGGTATGACTTCTTTACTTATAGTTATGTAGCAACTATAATAGCACCTCTATTTTTCCCTTCAATTAATCCTATTGCCTCATTACTTGCCGTGTATGTAACTTTCTTTATAGGTTTTTTAGGTAGGCCTTTGGGAGGAATTGTTTTCGGTTACTTAGGAGATAAATTAGGAAGGAGATATAGTTTAATATTTACAATCTTACTTACGGGTTTTAGTGTATTTTTTATCGGACTATTACCAACTTATTACCAAATAGGTATATTAGCCCCAATACTACTGGCATTGCTTAGATTTCTCGATGGAGTTGCATTAGGTGGCGAGTGGGGAGGCGCGTTTTCTTTAACTTCAGAATATGTTAATCCTAATAGAAGGGGTTTATATTCTGGGATACTTCAATCTACGGTCTCTATAGCTAGTCTTTTAGTTACTGGTCTAATTCTTTTAATTACAATATTAATTAGCGTTAAAGGTTTTGACGTAATAGGATGGAGAATTGTCTTTATGTCTGGTTTGTTAATTGCTATAATAGGTCTAATAATAAGATTAAGGATAGAAGATTCACCAGTTTTTAGAAAACTTCAAGGAGAAGGTAAAATATCTAAGAATCCTTTATCGGAGGCGATTAAAAACTATTGGAAGCCACTATTAACTGGTTTACTAATAGTGGGAATAATTAATGGTGCGTGGTACTATACTAATTTCGCCTATTCAATATCTTATGCTACTACTATTGCAAAAAAATTTCATTACCCCTATGTTACATTACAAACAGTTGATTTTGCCGTATTTATCGCGTCAATAATAGGAATTTTCGCTTCAATAATGTTCGGTTATTTATCTGATTTAATAGGTAGGAGAAAACAAATAATAATCAACTCAATATTTGCAATGGTACTCGCGTTCCCTTATTATTATCTACTTTTACAAGGCAATTTTCTATCAATAGCTTCGTCTATAATTATCGGAGCAATATTAATATATTATTTTGCAGGTGCAATTACGCCTATATTCCTAGTTGAGTTGTTTCCTCCTCAAGTTAGATATACTGGAATTTCAATGGCATATCAAATAGGGGTTGGATTTATAGGGGGTTTAACTCCATTTATCTTAACCTATCTAGTATATGCTACACATAATATATTTTCACCAGTTTTATTTACTATTATAACTGGTCTAGTAGTTTTAGGGTTAAGCTTAAGAGCAATAAAGGAGACAAAAGGTAGTATATATGAAGGAGAAGATATTTTAAGAACATCTAAGTAATTTTTTATTATTTATCAAATAAGAAAATTATAACTTGAAAATTATGTGTTAAAAAGCATTCCTAAACCTATGTTAGGTATTCTAATATCTAACTTATTTAACGCTTCCCATAATGTTGCGCTATTACTACTAATTACTGGTTTCCCAATTTTCTCTTCTAACTTGCTAATTATATCAAAAGTTCTTAAATTAGTACAAGATATAAATATTCCATCAAAATCTGCCTTAATTTCTTTTAAGCTACTTGTAATAAATTCGTATAATACATCTGGCGAAACTTTACCTATTTCAGTATTTTTTATTATATTCATTCCATACACCTTAACGACATTAATATCATGAAATGCTAAAAATTCCACCTCCTTCTTATTTAGCTCATCAATGTATGGCGTTACTAGAACTATATCTCTCATTTTCATTTTACGAAGGGCAGATATAACAGCGCTAGAAGTTACTACAACAGGAGTTTTAGTAATATTGTATATTTTCTCTTCTAATTCTTTATATTGTATGTAATTTTTAAAGAAACTTCCCGTAGTGCACGCATATATGACGATATCTGGAATTATGGACGATAATTCGGACGCAGCTCTTTCAGTTTCTTTTTCCATTTTAGTTAGATCATCAACAGTAACATTATCTAATTTAATTCTAGAAAAATGACAGCTAATGAGTACATCTTCCTTATTGCTTAAGACTTTCGTGAACTCTAGTTCTACTGTAGTATTAGAGGATGGTATAATAATTCCCATTTTAAGCCAATTTTTAAAGTTCATCAAAGATGCTTTTCTCTTAGAATATTTTAATCTTTTCGATAAATTTATATAATATTAATTTAAATTTTTTGAAATATATTCTTTAAGTTAACAATTTTTAAAAAAGCATATTAAATCATGTGATGTACGTTCCCCGAAAAACCTAAATACTAATATCGTGAGTATGAAGTGTGAAGTGTAAGGTTGCAATCGATATTGGAGGAACTTTTACTGACTTCATAATACTTTCCGAGGTAGGTG
>Ga0081529_121632_pt1 | contig 19147 bp, 19 predicted proteins | sample EchGeymetagenome_FD_71012 | JGI IMG/M metagenome (GOLD analysis project Ga0081529, IMG submission 71012) | Ferrous microbial mat and aquatic microbial communities from Echinus Geyser, Yellowstone National Park, USA - transect B T=78-80 C v2... ...
TACATAATCCAACTAGGTAATTATTTTTTAATAGATATTTTAAGCTTTTTAATAACTGTTAATTAAAATATATATTATCGAAATTTTATAGATCATTATGATAGAATGGTATGAAATAAAAAATTATTACATGAACGAATATGTTATAAAAGAGATTATTGATTATTCAAAAAATAGATGGATCGCTTTAGAAACAAATAGATTGGATCAAAGAATATTTATAAGATATGATAAAGATAAAAAGCCATTAAAAATTGAAAATGAAGATGAATACAAATCTTTATTTATAAAATTTTCTTATTTAAAATTTAGAACAATTTATGCAACAATAAATTTATATAATCAAATTTCTGAGGACAAATTAAAAGATATAAATAATATAAAATATGTAACACCAATTTTTGATATTGATGGAACATTAGAAGATTTTGATATAATAAAAAATGTTGCAGAAATAATTGTTTCATATCTGGAAAAATATAAAATATATAAATCTGTATATTTAAAATGGAGTGGAAGAGGAATACATGTACATATTAATGAAAAAGCATTTTCAGAGAATATATTAAATAAATATCATCCATTAAATATAGCATTTGCAATTGTAGATTTTATATTAAAGAAAGCAAAGGATGATCTAGAAAAAGAAATATCAAAAGCAAAGGGAAAATCTAGAGAATTCAAAGTTGAAAATAAGATAGATATACAAAGGGTATTTACAGTACCTTTATCATTTCATAGATTTTTAGATTATGTATGTGTAGTATTTAAACCAAACGATATTCAAAATTTTGATCTATCATGGGCAAATTATAAGAATTTTAAACATAGTGAAAAATGGAGAGAATATGAACCTGAAGAAGGGGATTATTTAGCAGAAATATCTTTAAAAGAAACAAAAAACTATATTATAAATTACTTAAATAAGGATACATCAAAACAGGAGAAAGTATCAATAAAAAGAGAAAATTTTGGAAATATTGGAAGATTCCAGGTTATGGGATTATTACAAGCAGCAAGATATTATCTATTATATAATGATATAAATAAAGCGAAGAGCTTTGGACTAAATAGAGCAATATTCTATGCATGGGCAAAATATTATAGACCAATATCTAAAAGAAGTAAAGAAAAAATATTTAGTCCATATTTTAAAGAAAAAGAAGATAAAGCAATAGAATTAATAAAAGTTGGAAATGAAGAAGCACCATATAATAAAAATACAGGATATTTTCATATAGGAGATAAAGATCAAACACCAGAAGAATATGCTAAAGAGATAAAAGATAAAATAAATAGTATAATTGATTATAATATTGCATGGAACTTCGCAATAGAATATATAAAGAAGTTTCCAAAGGTTGTTCTTTTAGATCAACAATAATTTTATAAAAAGATATATGAACCAATTAGGGATAAATTCTTTGAAGAACTATTAAAAAATAAATAATTTATTTGCCCTTTTTGTAATTTTCATATACTTTTCCTACTAAGCTTTCTCCTGGCTTTAATGTTATATTTACATCTTTGCCCCATTTTGCTGGACATACCTCACCTGGATGCTCTCTTACATATTTAAATGCTTTTATTTTTCTTAATAGTTCATCAGAATCTCTTCCTACATCTGCATTATTTACTTCCATTCCTACAACAGTTCCATCTGGATCAATTATTATTGTTGCTCTGTATGATACTCCAGATTTATAATCATATATATTGAACATTTTTGCTATTGTTCCTGTATGATCTTCACCCATTGGAAATTTAACATTTTCTAATAGTTTTTCTGTTGCATGCCATGCTAAGTGTGTATATACAGTATCAGTTGACATTGCTATAACTTCTGCCCCTTCCTTCTTTATTTGATCATATTTTTCTGCTAGATCTTCTAATTCTGTTGGACATACAAATGTAAAATCTGCTGGATAATAGAATAATACTAAAAACTTTCCTTTACTTAATATATCTTTATATATATTTATTTCTTTGAACTTTTTTTCTACTGTATCATATACTTTTATTACCAATTCTGGTACTTTATCTCCAACCCCCAATATTCTAGCTTCTTCAAAATCTATATAGTCTTCCATCTAAATAATTTATTTAAAAATCTTTTAAGGGTTTTTATTCTAAAAAATTTTTCCAAAAATATTTTATCAATTATCATTTTGTAGAAAAGTTATTAATATATTGTTTTTGATATAGTAGTAAGGGTATAAGATAAATTTATATATTTTTGTAAAAAAATATGTATGGTACTAACAACATTCATAATCCTATTCAAAATATATAAATTCTCTTTAATATTGATAATATTATCAAAGTTATTGGGAAGAAGAGCATTAATATTTATAATTTTGTTAGCAATTTTACCATTGTTACTTATATTATTAGTATCATTATTGAGTTTATCAATAATACAATCCATATTCTTATTCATTATAATATTATTATTTATAATTGAAGCATTACTATATTATTTATTTGATTTATCTCTATCAACTGTAGCAATTATTATATTAGCATCATTACTTATATCATTAATAATATATTCATTAATAATTAGTCCTATTTATGTATATTCAGCATCATCCCAACTATTACCTATTATAATACAGAGTCCTTTATATTAAAATGGATTTATTATTTATTTCTTCTCTCTTATTATTATTAGATATATTTATAATATCAATATTTGATCTAAGATATTTAATAAATATAGATAGAAAAATAGAAATTCCAAAATATAAAGATTTAGAAAATAAAGAAAATTTATTTGTAATATTTCCAGTAAAAAATGAAGAAGAAGATTTTTTAATAAAAAAGATTGAATATTTGAAAAATATAAATAATGTATATAAAAATCTAACTATATATTTTTTATTTTTGGATGATACAGAATTAAATAAAGAAAATAAATTGATAGAATATTTAGAAAAAATTGCTTAAGAAAATATTATGATGAGAAATACTTAATATATGATCTAGATAAAGTAAAATATTATTTTAGATTAAATGGTATAAAAAGAAAGGGCGCTGCTTTAGATGATATAATAGATTATTTGGAGAAAAAATATAATATAAAGTATTTTTCTGTATATGATTTTGAATGGACTGTTACAATAGAATATTTATATAAAGCTGTATGTATTTTAGAGTCAAATAAAGATTTATCTTTTGTATATTGGAATAGAAGGACTGTTCCAGTAGATTATTTTCATAAAATTATTGGGATTTATGTAGATACGTTTTTCGAATTTTATTTACCAATGAAAAATATTTTAGATCATATATCTATGGTACATGGTTCTTGTGGGGTTTTGAGATTAAAAGATTATAAAAAAGCTGGAAAATTTACACCACATTTAACTGAGGATGCTTCATTAGCAATTAGGTTGTATTTAAATGGTTTTAAAGGAGTATATATAAGGGATTGGGTTGAATATGGACAAAATTTACCTCCAAATTTTAATATGACATTAAAAACAATAAGAAGATGGCAAACTGGTACTTTTGATGTAATTATTTCAAATTTCTGGAAAATATTATTTAATAAAAATTTGAAATTTAAACAAAAAATAAGTTTCATTCACATGTTTTCAACATTATTTTTACCATTAATTTCTTTTATATTAATATTAATTAGTATGATAATTATTCTATTCAATTTTTCATCACCCTTATGGTATTATGTAGCGCCTTTCTTTTATTTCTCACAAATTTACATAATAAGAATCTTTATAACAGAATATTATATAGTTGAAAAGAGAATATATAATAAAGCAAGTATTTTGGATTCTTTTTTAGTATTATTAATTGGTTGGGGTATTTCTGCACTGACAATATCTTATTATTTAAGAAGATTATTAATTGGTTTAGATAATAAGTGGATAGTTACTGTTAAAACAATAAGAAAATATAATTTTGATTATTATTCAATAACTATATATATAATATTCCTATTAATAAATATATATTTCCTTTATTATGCATATTCATCTTGGTTACCATATATAAATTCTAATAATATTTTACATTTTTAATGAGTACAACATTAGGAGATTTTTCCACCTATATTTGGATAATTTCAATATTATTTATATTCTATTTGCAATATAGAAGTTATAAAATGAGCAAAAAGAATGTAAAAAATTTATTATATTTGGGAATATTAAAGCAAAAAGAAAATTTATAAGAAAAAATAAAAAATTATCTATATGTTAGAAAAGGATATTTTAATTGTAAATACGAAAAGCAATATTTCTATAGCAACATTGTGGGCAAAAAAAGATTTTATATTTAATTTATTACCTGAAAATATTAAAAATAAGATAAATACAATTGGAACACTATATACAGTCAATGGGATAAAATATTTAATTCAAACATTGGGAGAAAATCCGCAGATAAATAAAATAATTTTGTATGGACCTGATCTAACACAATCTGGCCAAGCTTTGACAGATATATTTAATAATAAAGATAAAGAAACCCTAAAGAGATATAATATAAATTTAGATTATGATGAAATAAAAGAAATTTTAAATACTACAAATATAATAGATATGAGAAAAGGTTTTTGGAATAAGAATATGAGTAAATTAAAAGAAATAATTGAAAGTAATTATAAACCAGAAAATATATATAGAAGAAAGATAAATATTGAAATAAAGGAAAATGTAAAGACTGATTATGGTTATATTCTCCCATTGCCCCCATCATTTATATATGAAGAATCTTTATTTAATGCATGGTTGAGATTATTAACAGAAATTAAAATGTTTGGAATTTTAAAAGGTTCTGAATATAATGAAAAACAACTAGAGAGATTAAATATAATTGTTAGTTTTGGATTATATGGAAGAACATATGAATTAGAGAAGGAATTTGATGAATTTATTAAATTAGAAGAATTTGAAAAACATCTAAAAGGATATTTCATTGATAAAAAACCAGAAGGTGTTGATTATACATATGGAGAAAGATTTCTTAATTATAATAACTTAAATCAAATATTATATATAATAAATAAATTGTCAAAAAATCCAGAAACAAGGAGAGCAATTATGATTACATGGAATCCTAATATAGATATATATTCAAATGATCCACCATGTGTTATATCTATAGAAGGAATAATTCAGGGAAAATATCTAAATCTTACTGAATATATAAGGAGTAATGATATGTTTAGAGGATGGCCATTAAATATGTATGCGTTAATTAGAATTGGAGAATATATTGTTAATGAAATAAATAAACAAACAAATAAAGGATATGAATTAGGAATCGTTACAACAATTTCAACATCTGCACATATATACGAACATGATTTCCAATATATGGAAAAAGTATTAGAAAAATACGGGTATAGGATAAAATCTTTTGTACCAGATCCAAAAGGTAATTTTATAATATATAATGAAGATAATAAAACATTTGTAGAGCATAGAAGTTATGATAATACAATTTTAGATTTTAAATTTGGATCTGAAAATGTTGATGAAATATATAATAAATTAAAGGGACTACCATTTTTTACATCATATGATCATGCAATGTATGTTGGAAGAGAAATATATAAAGCAAATGAATTTAGAAGAACTGGCAAAAAATATATACAAGACCAGGTATAATTATCGAATATCCAATTTTTTTATCCTTTTTAGAGCCCCTCTTAATATTAATTCTCTTTCAACATTATCTAATAATTCTTCATATGATAAATATTGAGAATAATATGATAAGTTTGAAGGAATAATCTTTGATTTAATATCTTCATAATATCTTAAAAGTGTGTTTGTAGCTAATGTAGCCAATTTTGTCCTTATTTCCTTTATTAATTTTTCATTTGTATTTTCGAATTTTGCTTCCATTTTAATAATTATACTTTAATAATTTATATAATTTTATTGGCAAAAAATTATAAATAAATCCTTTCTTGATTATCAAAAATATTATCTATTGATGTTTTTCCTTTATATCTTTTTAATATATATCCATATAAAAATCCAAATAATGTACCACCCAGATGTGCAGAAAATCCCAAAGGTATAAATGGATAAAATATTCCAATTAAGTTAAATATAGCCCAAAATACTGCTGCATATATCATATCTATTGGAATTATTATTGGAAATATTATTACTTTCTCTTTTAGTCTCAATATTCCCAATGCACCCAATATACCAGATATTGCGGCAGAAGATCCAATTCCACTAACTAGAGGGTTATTATAATATTGAAGTAAAAAGAATATATTTCCAACAATACCAGATAAGAAGAATAATATCAAAAGATTTTTACTTCCATATAAATATTCAAATGATAAACCAAGAAAAAACAGTGCTAATCCATCAAAGAATAACTGAGTTAAATTATAATCTCCAAAAATAGAGGTTATAAACATCCATGGATATCCTATGGCATAATATGGATGAAAAGAGATTAGATTTAATATTGGTGGATTCATTAATTCTATAATATATACTATAAAGATTATAATTATTAGCCATATTGTTATTGGAAGACCAAACAATTTGTAAACCTCATTCATATTAAAAATATATCGTAATATTTTATATATTAATGAGATTGCCTAAGGATGTAAAACCAATCAAATATTATATAAAATTAGATGTAGATATTAATAATTTAGAATATAGAGGAGAAGAAAATATAGAGATTGATATAAATAAACCCACAAATAAAATATACTTACATTCAAAAGATATAAAAATAGAATTAATAAAATTGGATAATAAAAAGGTAAGTTTTAGAAATATAGATAATGAAACAATTGAAATAAATCTATATAATAAATATTATGGAAAAAAGAAATTATATATAAAATTTAGGGGAAAGGTAAGAAATGATTTAATTGGATTTTACTTAAGTAAAGGAAAAGATAAAATATTAACTACACAATTTGAACCTACATATGCAAGATATTTTATTCCATGTTTTGATGAACCTGAATTTAAAGCAGAATTCGAATTAAAAGTAAAAGTAGATAAAGATTATGATGTAATATCTAATACAGAAATAGAAAATGAAGAAACAAATGAAGATTATAAAATTGTAAAATTTAAGAAAACTCCACCAATGTCTACATATTTATTATATTTGGGAATAGGAAAATTTGATTATCTAGAAGATAAATATGAAAATAAGAAAATAAGAATTGTTACCGATATTGGTAAAGCTGAGGATGGGGAGAACTCTTTAGATTGGGCAAAAAAAGTATTAAAATATTATGAAAATTATTCTTCAATAGAATATCCATTGAAAAAATTGGATTTAATTGCCATACCAGATTTCGCTGCCGGAGCAATGGAAAATTGGGGTGCAATTACATTTAGAGAATCTGCACTATTATATAAAGAAGATTATTATTCGTATGGACAGAGATTAAGAATATATGGAGTTATAGCTCATGAATTATGGCACCAATGGTCTGGAAATTTGGTTACTATGAAATGGTGGGATGATCTTTGGTTAAATGAATCTTTTGCAACATATATGGAATACAAAGCTATGGATGAATTATTAAATGAAGATAATATTGGATCAAATTATATGTATACCGTTGATACATATGGAGCAAAATTTGAAGATTCTACAATTTATACACATCCAATAAATGTTAAAGTAGAAAAAGAAGAGGAAATTGAGAGTATTTTTGATAGTATAAGTTATGGAAAAGGAGGAAATATATTAAGAATGGTAGATAATTATCTTGGATATGATAAATTTAGGGTTGCAATAATAAATTATTTGCATAAATATAAATATTCTAATGCTAGTTCTTCAGATTTATTTAAAGAATTTGAATTAATTGGAGGAAAATATGTAAGAGAAATGATTGAAAAATTTGTAAATTCTCCCGGTTATCCAATAATAAATGTACATTATAATAATCTTGTAATACATTTATCTCAATCAAGATTTTTATATAATAAGAAAGAAAATAAGAAATGGACAATTCCTTTATTTTTAGATATTGAAGGAGAAAAAATGAATATATTATTCAATAAATCAAAGGGAAAGATTATACTTAAAAGAGATCCTAGATATTTTATAATTAATAGAGATGCTATTGGTTTTTATGTATCAAATTATGAAAATTTGGAATATATAGGAAATGCAATTAAGGAAAAGAAAATATCACCATTAAGCAGGGCTGTTATTTTACATGATTATTATTTATTAGCATTAATGAATAAAATTAAATTAAAGAAATTATTTGAATTAATTGAATATTATAGAAATGAAGATAACTGGCTGGTTTTATCAATATTATATACAATATTAAATGATATATCATTTTACTTTAATATAGAAGAAAAGAAGATATTTGAACATTATATAGATATATTTAAGAATTATTATAATATAGAAATAAAGGATTATAATAGTTTAATGTTAAAAAGATTTGCATATAGAACATTGGGATTCTTAAATGATTACAATATAATAAAAGATTCCTTTAATAAATTCAAAGAATGGGAAAAATTGAATAATAATGATAGACAAGTTATATCTGATATAATTGGTTTGCACGGGGGAACAAATGAATATATGAAAATGTATAATCTATATTCAAAATCACAAAACCCAGAAGAGAGGATAATATTATTAAGAGGATTATCTAACTTTAGAAGAACTAGCATAATTGTAGATTTATTAGATAAAGCTATAGATAATTATATAAAATTACAAGATTGGAGAACATTATTTACAAATATATCAAAAAATCCAGAGGTTGTTTATGTATTATATCAATGGTTTAAAGATAATATTAGTGAGATAAAAAAATATGAAAATGCATATTTAGTTATAAGAGATGTTATAAGAAGTTTGTTTGAAGCATATACTGGAAATATTGTAAAAGATATAAAACAATTCATGATAAAAAACTTACCAAAATATAAGAATGATATAATAAAATTCAGCCATTATTCTGAAATATATACAAATTTCGTATCAAAGAATAAAGAAGATATAGAAGATTTGTTATGAATTTATAAAAATAATAATTAACAATGATCTTATGGAAAGTAAAGATATTGTATTAATTACATCAGCATTGCCATATGTAAATAATGTACCACATATAGGACACATTGCTGGAAGTCTTTTACCCTCAGATATATTTGCAAGATACAATAGATTGAAAGGTAATATTGTATTTTATTTATGTGGAACAGATGATCATGGATCTGCTACAGAAGTAGAAGCAATTAAAAGAAATAAAAAACCAGGAGAAATAGTTAATTTTTTTCATAATGTACATAAAGAAGTATATAAATGGTTTAATTTATCATTTGATCAATTTAGTCAAACGTCAAATAATCCTCTACATTATAAAATAGTACAAGAATTGTTTATTAAAGCATATATAAATGGTTATATAGTAGAAAAAGAGGTTGAATTACCATATGATCCTGAATGGAATAAATTTCTAGCTGATAGATTTGTTGTAGGAAAATGTCCATATTGTGGATATGAAAATGCTAGAGGAGATCAATGTGAAAGTTGTGGTAGATTATTAGATCCTAAAGAATTAATTGACCCGAAAAATTCAATTACTGGGAATAAAATTATATTTAGAAAAACAAAACATCTATATTTAAATTTAACTAAATTAGAGGATAAAATAAAAGAATATTTAGAAAGTAAAAAAGTTATATTTACAGATCTAGCAATAACAATGTCTTTATCATGGATAAAAGAGGGTTTGAAGGAAAGAAGTATAACTAGAGATTTATCCTTTGGAGTACCAGTTCCATATAAAGAATTATGGCAAGTAACAACCAAGAAAATATTTGACAAATTACTATTTAATTCAAAGGATGTTTTTGTTGATTCTTTAATAAATGCATTAAAAGATGAAGGTTTAGTAATAAATACAGATGAATACACAAATATTTTAAAAATTGTAGAAGAAAATTGGCCAAAAGTTGATAGTATATTAAATCTATATAATCATTTTGAAGAATATAAAGATAAAGTATTGTATGTTTGGTATGATGCTTTAATTGGATATATATCATTTATTGCACAAAAATTAAAGGAAGAATATATATATGATGATGTAAAAACTGAAAATATTAATGATATATCCTTATTAGAAGATAATGGAAAAATAATTAAAATAAAAATAAATAATAAAATATATGAATTAGAATATAAAATAGATGGAAGTGTTTTATATTTATCAGGATTATATAGTGAATTTTTTAATTTATATAAAATATTAAAATTCTTATTTGAGAATAAAAAAGTTATAAAAATTGTTTTAGATATTAATTGGAGAGAATTTTGGATAAATGGAAAAGTATATCACTTTTTAGGTAAAGATAATATTCCATTTCATGCAGTATTTTGGCCGGCTATTTTATTATCTACACATAATGTAAGCGATAATTATAAAGAATTCTTTGAATATACAAAATTGGATAATTATGTTTTACCATATAATGTAATTGGATTATCTTATTTAACATATGAAAATAGAAAAATTAGTAAAAGTCAAAATTGGGGTATATTTTGTGATTCTTTAATTAAATCTGAACTTGATCCCGACTATTGGAGATTCTATCTTTCATATATTTTACCATATAATAGAGATTCTGATTTTAAATGGGATGATTTTCAATCTGTTATAAATACTGAATTGGTAAATAATATAGGAAATCTTACCCATAGAATTTTGTCTTTTGTTAAAAAATATTATAATAATAAAATAGATGGTGATGTTAGAAACGATGTAATAAACACAATAAAGGATGGATTAAATGAATATTATAAATATATGGATAAAGGAGAATTTAATTTAGCATTAAGGAAAATATTAGAATTATCTAGTTATGGAAATAAAATATTTCAAGAAAATAAACCATGGGAAAATCCAGAAAATAATAAAAGTTTAGTTAAATCTTTAATTATATTACTAATTTCCATATATACAATGTTATATCCATTTATACCAAATTCTTCAGAAAAATTCTTTGAATTTATAAATTATAAAGAAATATCTTTTGATAACCTTAATACTCTTCTACAATTTTCTAATAACATAGTCATAGAGATAGTTAAAGAACCACAGGTTCTGTTTAATAAGGTTGATGATAGCTTAATAAATAAATTAAAACAGATAGTAACTAGACCTTCGATAAATTTATAAATAAAAATTTATAAGCCAAAAATAAAAAATTAAAATATGGATAAAGCCGATGAAGACCCGCGTCTATTACATATATTATTCTTCACAAATAAATATCTAATATATTATACTTTATCTTTACTGTTTCTTTTCTTTATCTTCTTTCTTTTCACCTTTCTTTCCTGCCATAATATATTATTCTATAAAATATTTAAAAATCTTTCATTTTTTTATAACTTCAAATGAATACTAATACGTAGTAAAACCATAATCAGATTATGTATTTATAAATAATTTATAAAGGGGTTATATATAAATATTTATAAAGTAATCAAAATATTTAGGAATATTGAAATAATACATACAATTTAAACATCTAAAGATATGATATATAAATCAATACTGGCTAAAAGATAGAATAATTAATATATTTGGAATGTTAAGAAAAATTAAGAATAAGGAAAAGAAAAAAGAATAGTATAAATTTATTTAATAATAAAAAATAATATTTTTATTGTTTTTTATTTAAAATATATTATGTCTTATGATATTATAGGTGATATAGCTATAATTAAGAAGCCATTAAAATATGATGAAGAAGAATATGCAAAAAGAATATTGGAAAAGCATAAATTTATAAGAACAATTCTATTACAGGAAACAGATGTTTTACCTCCATATAGGATTCCAAAATATAAGATTTTATATGGAGAAAATAAAACTGAAACAATTAATATTGAATATGGATTAAGATTTAAGGTAGATGTATCTAGATGTTATTATTCTCCAAGATTGAGTAATGAGAGATATAGGATTGCAAAACAAGTAAGGGAAAATGAAGAAGTTCTAGTAATGTTTTCTGGTGTAAATGTATATCCAATATATATAGCAAGATATTCGAAAGCTAAGGTAATTTATTCAATTGAGTTAAATCCTTTTGCAGTAAAATATGGAATAGAAAATTTAAGAATAAATAAAGTAAATAATGTTATCACATTATTGGGAGATGTAAAAGATGTATCAAAATATATAGGTCATTTAGAAAATGGAGATGGAATAATAAAAAATGATAAAGAATATATAAAGGATATAATTGATTCTGGATTGGAAATAAACAACCTATATATTTATGAATATGATGAAATTATAAAAAATATAAAATATAAAAAATTAAAATATATTGATGAATTAGAAAATTTAGAAAAATTTAATAAAAAGTTTGATAGGATCATAATGCCATTACCAAAAGAAAGTCATACATTTTTAGAATATGCAATACCTTTAATAGAAAATAATGGAATAATACATTTATATCAATTCTTTGAAGAAGAAAAAATAGGAGAAAAAGTAATAGATTTATTAGAAAAATATTCAAATGAATTAAACTTTAAATATGAGATACTTAATATATTAAAAGTTGGAGATATAGCTCCAGGAAATTATAGGGTTTGCATAGATTTTAAAGTTATAAAAGACAAAATTTAAAAATATCATAAGATTATTTTATCATAATGAAGAGTGACTTCCTTACAACCCTTATTATAATATTTGGTATTATATTGGGAATTACAATTATTCTATATTTATTTGTACCTCCTCAGGTGATATTGAAGCTTTTGGGTAAGAGTACTTCATCATCCAATTCTGCATCATTTAAAATATCATATATGTACTTTACTTCGAATAGTATATATGCAATAATATATAATGGTGGGTCTAATATAGATTTAAATAATATGCAAATTACATATACATATAGCCAAAATAATTACCAAGGTACATGTAATATAGTTGCAAATAATTATACTTTACTTTCAAATAGTCAGGAAATAATTGGATTAAATTGTACAAACGAAGATCTAATTATAAATAACCTATTATCTAATAAAGGATCTTATGAATTTTCATTTACATATGGAAATACTGTACAGCAGGCTCCTTTACCATTTAAAATTTCAAATCAATAGCGGACCCGGGGGGATTCGAACCCCCGACCTACGGCTTAGAAGGCCGTCGCTCTATCCATGCTGAGCTACGGGTCCAATTATAAAAATATTATTATGAAAAATTAAAATGCTTAATTATATCTGTATATCGATGTTTCATCATTTATCAGCAATGCCTTGCATCTTCACTATATATATAATATAAATGAAATATTAAAACCATATATAGGGTCTTATAAAAATTGTTAACAGAGTATTGTAACAAAAATAATTATGGGACCGCGGGGATTCGAACCCCGATCACTGGGACCCAAACCCAGTAGCCTACCACTAGCCTACGGTCCCTTAAAAAATAAAGATTTTTCAAAAATTTAAAAGAGTTTTTAACAACATATTAAAAAATGCCACAGCATGGTAGACATCAACCCAGAGCAGTATCTATGCAATTTTGGCCAAGAGTAAGGGCTAAAAGAATCCATCCGATAATTAAGAGTTGGCCTTCTATTAATAATATTCAACCAGTTGCATTTGCTGGATATAAAGTTGGTATGACACATATTTTAACAAAAGAAGGAAAATATGTACTTGTATCAATTATAGAAACTCCTCCGTTAAAGGTTCTTGGAGTTAGATTATATAAGAAAGATATAAATAAAGGATTTCTATCTTTAAAGGATATTATTTCAAATAATTTTGATGAGTATGTTAAAAGAAGAATAAAAACATTGAAAACAAATGAAGATCTAGAGAAAGATATTCAAGATGCTGAACAAATGTTAGATAAAGTTTCATTAATAAAATTGATTGTATATACACAACCATGGTTAACAACAATTAAAAAGAAAAAACCAGAAATATTTGAAATACCTGTTGGAGGAAATAATATCAAAGAAATATTTAATTATGCAAAAAATCTGTTAGGAAATCAAATAAAAATAAATGACGTATTTAAAGAAGGAGAATATATAGATGTAATTGGAGTAACAAAGGGAAAAGGATTCCAAGGGGAGGTAAAAAGATATGGAATAACAATTCAACCTAAAGGAAACAAAAGAAGTAAATCTATAAGACATGCAGGTGCTAGAGGAGCAAGAGGAATGAGAAGAATATTTCCAACAGCACCAATGCCAGGTCAATATGGATTCTTTAGAAGAACAGAATATAATAAATTAATAATAAAGATTTCTGATAATTATAATGAAATAAATCCAAGTTCTGGTTGGCCACATTATGGAATTGTAAAGAATACATATTTAATGCTAAAAGGTTCAATAATGGGGGCAAAGAAAAGATTATTAATATTAAGGAAAGCAATAAGACCACCAAGAAATCCAGAAAAAATGGGCATAGAATATATATCCTTATTACCAAAGAACTAAGATGGAAGTAAAAATATATAGAGTTGAAGGATTAATATTTAAAACAAAGATTTTAAGAAATTTGAAGAAAAAGGAAGGAGTTTTAACAAAAAGGAAGGTTGTTTATAAATTTACAAAGGAATTATTGGGAATAGATGAAAAAGATGTTTTAGAAAGGATATATTCATTATTTGGAAGTGCATATAAAGTAAAAAGAAATAAAATAAAGATATTAAAAATTGAAGAGATTAGTGAAAATGATGTAAAAGATAAGAATTTAAAGAAATTTATAGAATATATTAAAAATGGAAAATTCTGATGAACTATTAGAATTTTTATATAGCCAATTGGAGGCTATACAGAATAAAATATTAGAATATGAATTGATAAAGGGTTTTATTAATGAATTGAAAAAACAGGAAGATACATATATAAATTTGGGAGGATTAATATTTGTTAGAGGATCAATAAAAGATGATCAAAATTTATTAATAAATATTGGAAGGAATATATTTATTGAAAAAAGTAAAAATGATGTTTTAAAATTGATAGATGATATAATAAATAAATTAAATCAAGATTTAAAAGAAATAAGAACAAAAATAAATGAAATATCTATGAAAAAAACTCCTCAACCTTAACAATTTCATGACCAGTAGAATATTTTCCAATTATTAAATATTCTTTATTAATTTCTATTCCATATCTTAAATATGGACTTCCGAAATTAATTGATCCTATATCTAAACTATAACCTGTAATTTCTTTTACTTTTTCTATTATTTTATCATTTAATTCCTGACTTATTAATAATTTATTATTATATAATTTTGATATACTTCCAAAAAGATATTTTGTTTTTATCTTATATGCTGGTAAAGATAGTTTTTCAGATATCTTCTTTGCATCACTTTCTTTTCCATAAGAATAAATTATTCCATTTTTTCCAATTAAAAATATATTTCCTATTAGATTTTCTATAAAATCTATTTCAATTATATCGAAATGATTCTTTAATATATTCTTTAATTCTTCGGGAGCATTAGAACTAATAATTATTCCATTATTATATTCTATAAAATATGGAGAAACAATTGGTGATTCTATATAATATTTTTTTATATCAATATTAATCCTTTCGATATTATTTTTTTCGCTTTTACTTGCTAAAAGAAAATCTTCAAACATATGCATTACAATACCTATAGATGGTATACCAATATAATCTGCTTTCTTAACTATCATTATCAATATTGATTATCAGGAATGGTTATAAAACTTATATATTTCGAGATATTTAAAATTTGTATGAATATATTTTCGAATATATTTAGAAAAAAGAATAATGATAAAAATGTCCAAAATATTAATGTTTTACCACAACAAAATATTGTAAATCAAAATTATACATCGGAAATAAAAAATATTGCTAACTCTATTGAGGGTTTAGCAAAAAGCTTAAGGGAATTGGAGAATAAAGTATCTGAAATTTCAAGTAATGTTTCAAATGTTAGTTCTACTGTAGAAAGTCATCAAAATGAAATAAATAGTATTAAAAATAACTTGGAAAAAGTTTTTTCTATATATGAAATGCTAATAAAAAGTTATAATCCATTTGTAGAAGAAGAAAAAAAAGAAGAATCAAATGTTCAAGTTATAAATGAAAATAAGATAGAAAATCCTGAAAATAATATATTACCATTAAGTAAACTTGATGACAATCCAACTGTTTCTTCAATTATAATTGGTTGGTTAGCATATTTAGTTAAAAAATCAAATATAGAAGAAGTAGATGATGCATTGGATTATTATGAATCAATTAATTGGATAACCGAAAAAGTAAAAATAAAATTAAAGGAATATTTAAATGGATTAAAAAGCGTTGAAGGAGAAAATAAAAAGTTATTACCAATGGATCATATAGTAAGTCTTTATATAATATCTAAATTGGCACAGATAAGTAGTTCAGATAATATTGAGAGATTAAAAGATCTGTATAATGAGCTAATTCAAAAAGGATATATATCACCAATAAAAAGATGATAAGGGAATTAATATATTTATTTATTCTATTTGTAGCTGGATATCTAGTATTAAGTACATTTTTCAACTTTTATTCCTCAGCAGGAAAAATAATTGCGAATCAAATATCGAATATAACAACCCCAACATATGAAAGTCAAGTAAATTATATAATAAATCATTATAATTCTGGTAATTATTCAATATTATATTTAGTACAGAATATAAATCCATCTAATTGTATAAATAGTATAGATGTTGGAAATACAATGGTTAACTTTACATATAAGGTATTAAATCAATATACAATAGAATTGAATGTAAGTTATCCGGTAAATGCAGGGGATAATTTAACAATAACATTTTGTAATGGCCAATCGTCTTTATATTATATTAATACATAATGGTAGAATATATTAATGTTTATTTAGATAGGGATGAATTTTCAAATAGAATTGGGGGAGGAATTCCAAAAGGTAGTATATTTATAATTGAAGGAGAAAATGGAACTGGAAAGAGTATAGTATGTCAGAGAATATTATATGGAGCTATATCAAATAATCATAGTGCAACATATATTTCTACAGAATTATCTGTTGTAGATTTTATTAAACAAATGGAATCATTAGGTTATGATATAAAAGATTATCTATTAAATCAAAAATTATTATTTATACCAACCCTAAATTTATTTAATAGAATAAGGGAGAGAGAAAATTTAATATTTGAATTAACAAAAGAAAGGTCTAGAAAACTATTAGAAAATGAGTTAATAATATTGGATTCTTTATCATATCCATTAATAAATGGGTTAGATAAAATGGATTCGATAAGATTAATTGAATTTTTAAGTAAAATAAAAAATCTAGATAAAACAATTATTTTAACATATAATCCTTCAGAAATAAATAGATTTTTTGTAAGAAATATAAGGAGAATTGCAGATATATACTTTAATTTAAGGTTTTCTTCCATTGGAGAATCATCATTATTAAAAATGATAGAGGTAAAGAGATTTAGATATCCAATGGGAATATATAATACATTAATACCATTTAGAGTAGAGCCAAATATAGGGCTAATAATTGAGATATCTTCATATGTATAATGCCTGAACAAATACAAGAAACAAAACAGGAATATGTAATAAAAAGGGAAAATGCAAAAGTAATAAACAATGATATAACAACATCATTTGAGGATGCATTGAATAAATATGGACATCTTAGAAATTATGTTAATGAAATATCATTAAAAATTGGGCCTCCCGAATGGATGACTTCTCTAGATTTTTCTCTTAGATCTAGAACTGAATTTAATATATTATATCCTGTTGGAGATCCGATATTTATTCATATATATAAATTATCATCTGGAGAAACATTATATAATGTAATAGAACCTGAATTAGATGATAATGAAAAGAAAAAATTAGATCAAATACAAACAAAAATTGTTAAATATGCAATAGAAGATATTAACTTTAATAATATTGAAGAAGTAAGAAGATACATAATTGATCTATTTAATAAGGTTATTGATTTTCAAAAAAGAAAATTATTTTCTGATAAGGTATATATAAAAAATCAAGAAGAATATGATAAGTTATTATATTTCTTAATTAGGGAAAGATTTGGTTATGGTTTTTTAGAACCATTTTTAAGAGATCCATATTTAGAAGATATCCATATATTGGGTCTAGGTCCAATATATACTGTACATAAAATATTTGGGATGCTTAAAACAAATAGAGAATTTAAAAATGAGGAAGATTTAAATAAATATATAATTAAATATTCACAAATAGTTGATAGACCAGCATCAGAAACAAGACCAATAGTTGATGCAATATTACAGGATGGATCAAGAATTAATTTTATATATGGTAAAGACATATCTTTACACGGATCTTCATTTACAATAAGAAAATTCACTGCAAAACCATTAAGCATAACACAATTAATTTCATTTGGTACAATTTCTCCAGAGGAAACTGCTTATTTATGGTTAGCAATTGAAAACGGAATGAATATAGTGATATCTGGAGAAACTGCATCAGGAAAAACTACATTACTAAATTCATTAGCTACATTCATTAGACCCGATGCAAAGGTTTATTCTGTAGAAGATACGCCTGAATTAAATATACCACATAATATATGGCAAAGATTAGTTACAAGAGAAGTTGGAAAAAGTGCAGATGTATCTATGTATGATCTATTAAAAGCGGCATTAAGATCTAGACCAAATTATATATTAATAGGTGAGATAAGAGGTAAAGAAGGATATGTAGCATTCCAGGCAATGCAAACAGGTCATCCTGTTATGACAACATTGCACTCAGGTAATATAACTCAGTTAATAGAAAGATTGACCGGAGAGCCAATAAATATACCAATTACATTTATAGATAACTTAAATATTGCTGTATTTACAACATCAGTGACAGTAAAGGGAAGATCTGAAAGAAGAGTAACAAATATATATGAAATAGAAAAATATATTGCTGATTTAAAGAAAGTTGCTGTTAGAAATGTATTTACATGGAATTCTGTACAAGATAAACATATGTTTATTGGAAAATATAATAGTTATATATTGGAAAGAAAAATTGCACCATTAATGAAAATTGATGATAAAAGAAAAATATCCCA
>Ga0081529_111926_pt1 | contig 19135 bp, 23 predicted proteins | sample EchGeymetagenome_FD_71012 | JGI IMG/M metagenome (GOLD analysis project Ga0081529, IMG submission 71012) | Ferrous microbial mat and aquatic microbial communities from Echinus Geyser, Yellowstone National Park, USA - transect B T=78-80 C v2... ...
ATTAACTACGAGATCGACGATGACTTCCGTTCCGTCTTGGATCAAAAACTCAAGTCCTACAACATTTACGAATTTATACTCAGAAACTTCATGATGTCCTACTAGGAAGGAGGTTAGGTTTAAGGAGATAAAATGATGCTATATTAATGCTCTTTTTAGAGAACAGCTATACATTATATATTACAACCTTACCGCACAGAATACGACCTAAAGAGTAAACAGATCATTGCGTGGTTCTAGCGAAAGCTTTTTAAAACTTCTTCTACCTTTTCCCCTTGGGTGTTATAATGAAGGTAAATGAGTTACTTAGACGTCTGGAAGATACCCAAAACGTGGAAAACTTTGATAATGAAAGACGTGAAATCGCTGAGTACTTAGCACAAACGTTAGGTGATAAAGAGAGACTACCTGTATATCATTTTATGACGAAAGATAAGACAATATACGACTTCGACTCGTATGAAAATCTTCTCGAATATAACAAAGTTTCACCAGACGATGTATTTCTATACGTAGAAAACCACCGTTTCACTGGATATTACCCAGCAAGTTATTTTTACCCTTTTCTCTTCGATAGTTGTCTCTTACCTTACGCTTATTTAGAGAAATTAGGTTTAAAAGCCGACTTTTATCGTGTAGTACCTGCTACTGGACTTAAATACGTAGTTGTAGTTTATCGTTTTCCAGACGTCGATAGTATAGTAGTAGAGGTAGCTGACATTGACAACGTTGTGACCAATACGAACTTACCAACATTAATAGAAGGTAATGTAAGAAATAAGCACATAGATGATAATGAGGTAAAAAAAATCGTGTTACGATTCACCTCGCAGAAACTTTTCGCTGGATATGATTTTAATAAGGCAAGAGATATAATTCATAGATATCACGAAGATCACGACGTATCGTTGGCTAAAGATGTTGCGGCTATTAACTATGCTTATAATCACATATTACGACCCTACCGCACAGAATACGACCTAAAGAGTAAACGGGTCATTGCGTCGTTCGAGCGGAAACTTTTTTAAAACATCTTCAACCTTTTTATTAGGTGTTATAATGAAGGTAAATGAGTTACTTAGACGTCTGGAAGGTATCGAAACCGTGGAAAACTTTGATAATGAAAGACGCGAAATCGCTGAGTACATTGCACAAGCTTTCTTTAAAATAAGAAAGTACGACATATATCATATGTTGAAAGACAAGAGGATTTATGAGTTTGGCTTGTACACAGAGCTTGTTAAATCCCAAAAAGTCTCACCAAAGGATATTTATGTATACATTGGAAACGCTATTTATAATTCAGGATACATTAGTACTTTATATCATTTTCTCGACAGAATAAATTTTTTAATATACGCTTATCTATCTAAACTAGGTTTCTATAACTACGGCTATTACATAGCACCAGCTACTGGTCTTAAGTATGTTGCACGAGTCTATCGAAGTGTCGGACAGTTTGTCGTAGAGGCTATAGATATTAACACCGCTGTTACTAATGTAAAGTTATGGAGAATAATACATGGTAATCTAGATAATAAAGCTTTGAGAAAGCATAATTATTATATATCTGGTGATAATGTAGATAAGATTATACAACAATTAAGATCGCAAAGACTTTTTGCGGGATATAACTTTAATGAAGCCAAAGAGATAGTTCGTAGATATTATAGAGATAACGATACTTCACTGGCTAAGGAAGTTGATGCCATCAAAGACACCTACTATAATATATTTCAACCATACCGCATAGAATACGATATGTAGACCAAATGTCCCATATTAGCCTATTCGCGTTCTTCCACGTAAAGCTTTTTAAATCCCTTTATCGCAGGTGTTAGTAATGAAGATTGATGAGTTAGCTAAACGTTTAGGAAATAATAAGGTTGACGAAAACGATGAAAGACATGAGATAGCAGACTATTTAGTACAGGTATCCATAAATGAAAAACAGTGGGACTCATTTAATTATTACATCATGTTAAAAGATAAGAAAATGTATACCTTTGGTTCATATTACAGACTTAACGAATCTAACGAATTATCACCAGACTATGCTTACGTATTTATTGAGAGACAGCGTTTTACTAACAATTATCCCTTGGCCTATCTTTATCCTTTTCTCGGTTATGTTAATATAAAAGATATATTAAGTGCTTACTTGTCAAAATTAGGTTTTTGTAATGGCGAATATGAAATAGTACCAGCTACTGGTCTTAAGTATGTTGCAATGGTTAACCGTTTTGATACTGGTCGTCTAGTCGTAGAAGTTTTAGACGTCAGCACTGCTGCTATCAATACAGGTTTACTACGAATAGCACGTGAGATCTTAGGGAAGAGGATATTAGAAAAACATAACCATCATCACTTTTTAGCGAAATTGTTTTCTAAAAAATACAAACATATATCAGATTATGACGTAGGAATAATTTGGGATCGGTTAGCATCACAAAAACTCTTTGCGGGATATAATGCTCATAATGCTAATGATGTAGTTTTTAGATATTATGTAGGCAACGATTCATTAGCTAAAGACGTTGAAGCTATTAAAGACGCATATAACAGAATACTTCATCCATACCGTGTAGTTTACGACCTGAATACGAAACGTTTTGTAGAAAGTTTTTCCACATTCTCCTAATGAAAGCTTTTTAAACCCCCTTTCCCTATTTTCTATCTGGGGGTTTCACCCCCTAGGTGGAAAAAAATGGCAGAGAATAAATCCCAAAAAAATATTTCCCTAGTCAAGACGACGTTAGACGATTACGTTTTTGGTCATAATGACATGAAACGTGCAATACTTCTCGGTTTAGTATCATCTGAACCTACGTTTATTTTAGGACGAGTAGGTATTGCGAAGACGTATACAATAGACACGTTAGCTAAAATGCTTAACGTTAATTACTATTACATCTTACTTAATAAATATACGGAACCAGACCACATATTAGGAATACTTGATATAAATGAGTATAAAAAAGGACGCTTAGTATATCACGGTGGAGTTGTAGACGCTAATGTCGTTATGTTTGATGAACCATACAAATCATCAGTTGACGTATTAAATATGCTTTTAGACATAATTTTGAACAAGAGAGTTTTCGGCGTTAAACTTAACTTGCTGACCGCGTATTTCGCAGCTAACGAATATGATAACGATAATGACCTAACTGCATTTAACGACAGGTTAACTATACGTGCAGTGGAGACTAATTACGTCCACAAACCCGATTTAAAGAAAATAGTAAAAACCGATTCGAAGACGCCAGAACCCATACTCACGTATGATGACATACTAAACTTACAAAATGAAGCTAGAAAAATCGCTATGAACATCAGTGACGCTTTACTTGACAAATTCTTAGACGTTATAATAGAACTGAGAGGAATGAACTACTTAATATCAGACAGACGTGTAAAGAAGACGGTATATGTAGCTGCGGCAAACGCATTACTTGAGGGAAAGAATGATATAGAATCAGACGACTTAATTACAGCAATGAAATTCACGCTTAATGACCCAATGAGATACGCTGATTCTATAAAAGAAATCGAAACTATTGCGTTAAAACACGGATTAAATGAGATAGCATCTGTAATTAATAAAATACGCTCTCATATTAACGTGATCAACGTGTTGGTAACCAATGCCAAAGGAAACACGGTAGACAAGTATGTTACGTTATCGAATTTAAAACATGAATTAATGAAAGTACAGGATCTATGTGAAAGATACTCTGTCAAGAGTAACGATGTTAAAAAACTGTGCGATAGTATCGATATACCTGATGATATCGTGAAAGAGTTGCTAAGGGTGTAACGTAATGTACGACAATAAATCTAGTAAATTCAGTAATGTATTCGATTTCCGCTTAAATAAAAACAAGAAGAAAACGGAATTATTCAGTAATTTATCTAATTTTAACGTGAATAATCCGCATGAAAACGACGAGTTATTCAAGGAATTCGTCATCATGACTGATAGCCTATTAAAAAAACCAACGGATAGACATAAGATCGTAAGCGGCGATATACTAGCGTCGTTGTACTTACCGCAATATTTCTTCAGGTTCAAAAACGACGACGCGAAATTAGAAACAGTGAGGACTGCGTTAATAAACAGTCACATGGAACTAGAAAATCTACGTTCTTCAACTGTTGATGATTTACTTACAAGCTCTGTTGACACCGTAATAATTTATAATCACATAGTAAAGTTACTTGACGAACTAGAACAGACTAACAACAATGACGAACAGAAACTAAGGCAAATATCTTATGCAATTGAGAATAAATTAATGGAAGCCAGTTCAAAGTGTAAAGTCGTCAATAAGGCGTTGAAAAACAACATGATACGTGAGATGATGTCTAAGGAAATGAACGGAGAGAAGCTTAATGCGGATGACGTTGATAAGGAGGGTAGTAATACGTACAGTAGAGAGCCTGGTATCTTACGCTTCATCGATACCATTACTAACCTCAAAGTGGATTTGGACGTACTACTCAATATCGTGAGGAAAGGTACCGAGTTGTTTAACAAAATCAATGATTCGCCTCACGGTACCTATAACTCGTATAAAATTACGTCATCACTTCTTGATGCTGTTAAAGTACCTAAAAACTTCATTGATGATGAAATAGAGGAAATTAAGATGATAAATGGGTCGTTTATCACGTTATCAAAGAAGGCAAACATTAAAGGATATTACGTTTTACTTGACAAATCTGGTAGTATGGGGGGCGAGAAAATCGTAAACGCTAGAGCTATAGCATTCGCTTTAGGACTTTTAGCTAAACAACGCAGACTGAAGTTCATGTTTAGATTCTTCGATAGTGATGTCTACGACATGATAGACAAGTTGACTATGGAAAACTTAGCGAAAATCGGTTCGGTTGACGCAGATGGCGGGACGTGCATATCGTGTGCGTTGAATAAAGCACTTGAAGACCTACGTAATATGAAAGAGTTCGTAATAATAATCATAACTGACGGTGAAGACGAGTTTGCTATAGAACCTTTAGTTAACGCGATTAAAAACGGTAAACATAAACTAATATCGGTACTAATAGGAAACGAATCGTTCCATAACTTAATCGAACTGACTAAAAAAGTAGATGGAGTCGGTTTAACTACAGAAGATTTGGACGATAAAATAGCACTAGAAATACTAAAGGAGGTGTCAAGTCAATGAAGTCATTTATACTATGGGTTTCAAGACACGACCCAATACCAGCAGAACGTGAGATAATAATCAATTATCCACATTCATTTGTGAAGGAGTTTATACCAACGGCTGAACACTTAGTAGGGAACTACATTGAACCGCTTCTTAAAAAATACGATAAAGTCTACATAATCGCGATACTACCAGAATCGTTTAAGATGAGACTATTAGAACTTGTTAGCAACGTTAAGTATAAGGACAAGGTGTTTATTGTAGAACCACTGATGAAGGAACTAGTGCATTCTAAAGACGTGCAGGAGTGCATGAATGTCTACAAAAGCGATACAAACAAATACGTCATGATTACTTATGGTAACGGTAAGGAATGTAAAGTTTTCGAATTCGAGAAATTCGTTGTATTAAAGCAATACGTTAAAGTACACGAGGATTGGAACCATGAAAGTAGATGAACTACTTAGACGCCTCAAAAATGTTCACATGACAGTTAAAACGCAAAAAAGAAGGCAACCAATACCAAAAGCGTTCGTTCTTTATCCCGATCGTGTAAAAATAGCTCTTACGACTAAATACGTCGACTGTTGGCACTACGTTTCACGTAGTGGACTAACGTTTAACGGTTGTGCTGAAATTACAGATAGTGATCCATACCTCAAAATAGTGTACGGCGTATATTATGTACCAACAATGCCGATTATTACGGTAAGTAGTAGACAGAAGATGTCAAGAAACGAAGGTTACTTTTTATCATACGTTAAAGACTTCTTATTAAACAACAAAGAACTAACAATGCCTCAACTTGTTGTATACGATAATTACGGTTTTACAACATATCATAAATTCGTAAAAGGCGGGATTAGGGTATTTCCGCTATTCGATGAAATGGATGGTGTTAAAATATACAAAATACCAGACATTGATCCAAAGGGTTTTGAATGGAACGAAACGAGACAGATCCAAGAACCCCAAGATCCTGTCCCGATATCAATGGTGGATTATTACGGTACTCACGTGCTAGGAGTAATTAAAGGTAGCGTTACGGTGTACAAACCAATTTTGTCGGAAAGGGGTAATACCGTCATAAATACGTTATTCGCCGATATATCGTCTGATACGATGATTAGTATACGACGTCGCCACGGTATAGTTATCACAGAAACATACATTGAACCAGGATGGTATATATTCGTGGAGGTTAACAATGAAAATAGATGAACTATTTAAACGCCTCAAAAATGTTGAAATCGATAAAGACGAAATCAACGAAAGACGTGAAATCGCCGAGTACTTGGCTCAAATATTAAGTGCTAAAGAGGCACCATACGCAAATTATATTATAATGACGGATAAGACAATGTACGACCTTGACTTATATAAAGATCTTCTCAGATATGGCAAAATATCATCTAACGACGCATATGTATACGTAGAAGTCCACTATTTAGGCAGATACGACTCATCAAGTTATTTATATCCTTTTCTTGACTGCGGATTTCGTTTTATAAACGTTTATTTATCCAAACTAGGTTTCAGTTCTAGTTCTTATGGTACAGTACCTGCACCTGGACTTAAATACTTCGCTGTAGTCAATTATTTTATAAATGCTGAACGTACAGTCGTAGAGGTAGCCAACATTTACGATGTTGCGATCAATACGAATTTACCACCATTAAAACATGATGTTTTAAGTACTAAACACATATATTATGATGAGGCAGAAGAGGCTGTGTCACGAATTATCTCGCAGAAACTTTTAGCTGGGCATGACTTCATCGAGGCGAGAGATGTAATTAATAGATATTACGCATTTCAAGAAATTTCGTTAGCTAAAGAAGTTGAGGACATAAGAGACGCTTATAATCATATCTTCAAACCATTCCGTATAATATACGACTTGAAGACTAAACAATTTCAAGTAAGTGGTAACAATGAAAATAGATGAACTACTTAAACACCTAGAAAACGTTGAAATTAAAAATGAAATACGTGAAATTGCCCACTACTTAGAACAGACGTTCAGTGATAAAAAAAGACGATACTTATTTTATATTATGATGAAAGACAAGAAGACAATATACGGCATTAACTCATATGGAGAACTTCTTGAAGATAACAAAGTTTCACCTGGTGACGCATATATATTCATAGAAAACGACTATTTAACTCAATACGACTTAGCAAGTTATTTTTATCCTTTCCTCGTCGATAGAGATCTCTTACTATACGCCTATTTATCGAAACTAGGTTTCGAGTATTATACTGTAGTACCTGCTACTGGACTTAAATATGTCGCTTCAGTTAAACATTTTCTAGACGTTAATCGTGCAGTCGTAGAGGTCGTTGATATCGACACTGCAGCAATTAACACAAACTTATTGACGTTAATACGGCCAAGTATTAAAAACATAGGTCATGATGAGTTACAAGAGATTGAATCACAACTAGACTCACAGAAACTTTTCGCTGGACATGACTCCAACGAGGTAAGGAGGATACTCCACAGATATTACGAAAATCATGATACATCATTGGCTAAAGATGTTGAGGCCATCAAAGACGCTTATAATCGTATCTTCAAACCATTTCGTGTAGAATTTAAACGCTTTCAATAGCAATTTTCAATCATCTGACCTACTCCCCGCTCTAAAGTGCAAGGCTTGCCATCCATTTTGTCACGCTCTCCCAGCGAAAGCTTTTAAAACCGTTTTTCCTTCCCACATGACAGTGGGAATATGAGGAAACTTACTGAAGTTAATTGGTTTAAGGACGAATACGTTAAAGTTTACGACATCGTTAACGTAGAAAACAGGATGCCCCCGTTAGATAAAATTTACGTTCTTGATGATTATGATGTGAAATCATTACGCATAATACCGCGTGACACGGTCATGGCATTCGCCTTACCTTCATGCGATGTCAAAGAACAATATGCATGGTTTAGATACGAACCACCAGACTTAAACGTATTTGCTCACGAAATGATACATTTAGCTAAGAAATACAAGCAGCTTGATGACGAGGTATATGCGTATAACTTAGCCCCATTAGTTACGATTCTGGTTGAACGTAATATTGTCCCTAAACATAACGTTCTAAGACTTTTCGAGGATCTAAACCTCAACGTTTTGAGTAAAAAGATCAAACAATATTTCCGTGTAAATAGCATTGAGGAGTTGTTTTTAACTCTCGGAGTCGTACCGTATTTTGTTAACTTTAACGACGGTACAATAACTATACGAAAAGGATACATGGAAGACGATATTGTAATAGGGACGATAACAGAACTAATCGCCGCAGCGGAATACAACGATCATATATTTAATTTCATACACGATATCGTGGATAACTTACCAGTCGTGGGGTTTAACCATGAAGTTAAATGAGTTACTTAAACGACTCGACGACGTCGAAATACCTAAGAAACATTCTATCCTATCGGCCATTTATAACATGTATGGATTTCTTTATAACGATTCGGTATTAATAAAATATGGAGACGAATTTTACGTTTATCGTAACAAAGGATCACCAAGAATATTAATCGATCTCGATGATCGTAAAGTGCATATAGGTATTCCGATGATTTATTTCCATGGGTTGGAGTTAAAATTTGCGATATTCTCATATAATCGCGAATTTTCACCCAGGAAATTGAACACTATATTAGTAAACACCCCGTTTATTAAAGAAGAAGCAGAACCTATAGACGTCGTTAATGAGTTCGGTTATGCCCCATATGGCCTGCGAAGGAAGATAGTTTTTGAGTACGATGTTACGAAAAGAGCAGAAGAGATATTTAACAAATATTTGAGACCCGATAGTGTGGACGTTAAGACGAAGATTATTAATGTTAAGTCTCAAAGGAGGGAGTTCAAAATCGTAACCCTGAAATATGGTAACGAGGAAATCAAGCTTACTCCCCTAGCAAGAAGACTATTAGGACTTAACTTTCCCTCAGCAGGAAGACTATTAGGACTCCACTTTCACGATCTTATAACGTATAGCGTGGTATGTGATAAACTTTATTCATCTTCTACATGCACGTCTGCTGTGAGAAATAATATTTTCAAAACGTTGTATAGACTACAGTATCATGGACTTATCGATAAACGATATGTTGTAACGACCGTTAAGGGTTTCGCAGTTTATAAGGCATGGTATAATACAAGCTAGCTCCATCTTGGAGACTCGTCGTTTGTTTTAGTTAGTTAGGGGCCCACATAGAAAGCTTTTTAACCTCATTCCCCCAAATTTTTCGGGGTGAAAAAATGAATAAGAGAAAAAGTGTAAAAAATAATATAACGTTTAAAGCGGAACTAATAAACGTTGAAGAAAATAACGATAAGTTAAAACTAACGTTTAAAACTACGGCTAATGAACCACTACTCTTTAAATTTAATAACGAGGTTATCACACTTACCGAAATTTACGAAATTCATGAAATAGTGTTTCATATGTTTCCAACGATCACGCTTAACTATATGATGAAGCACGCTGGTACAGGCTATAACGAAATATTCGTTGATGAATACGTTATACCAGTGGATGCGTTAGGTTTCAACGACTTCGACGAATTTAGACAATTCGTACTTAGACACCCAGCATACATACGGTATCTGGAATTTATATATCACATTTTTAACGCCCATCCATTTTTGTATTTATTATACACGGCTAGGATGACGTATAAACACGACATAAAGATAAGTGATGATGGAATTGAAATAACGATGGAAAAAATACATATTGACGAAATCATTAAGGAATTCGAGATTGACAAAAAAATGACGTTCAAGATACTAAACAAAAACGATCGTACGTTGTTAATAATAGGTAATATCCCTCTTGTCGACTTTAATAATGTTATCACGTATAACGACATCGTCAAAATACTTAAAGAAAGACCGAACGCAATGTTAAATACGATAATAATGTTAATATCAACTTTTCTAGATTCCTCACACGTTTAATTGTGTCGTTCAAGCGAAAATTTTTTAAACCCCTTCTTCCTATTTTTTCGGGGTGAAAAAATGTCAAAGGAAAAAATTAAAACTGCAAGAAGAATAACAACGCTTTTCTTATTTTCAATTACGTCTATGTATATAGGTGATAACGAATGAGCGAGTTTACGTTCGAGTCTTTCAAAAACTACGTTTCTAAGTACGTAGTAGGAGAAGATGATATCATCAAGTTAATTTACGTTGGTATTAACGCTGCAAGACGTTCAAAAACATTACCAGCGTTTTTACTACGTGGCCCTCCAGGGGCTGGAAAAACTATGATAACCCAAATTGTAGCCGATTACTTCAACGCTCACTACGTCTTTATTCAAACCACTTTAAACACGACTGAAGACGAATTAATATACAAATTCGTTCCATCAGAACAAACGAGGTCGGGAGTACGTGTACAATACGGTTCATTACCAGACGCGTTAATAAAATCACGTGAGAAAATCACGGTACTCACAATAGACGAGTTTGATAAGACGAGACCTTCAGCAGACGCTTTACTACTCGACTATTTACAAAACGCTAGAGTTTCGTTTAGAATTGACGAAAAAGAAGACGTTATTGTCGGTGATAAAAACAACTTAATCGTTTTCATAACGTCAAACGACAACAGAGAGTTTTCTGAACCACTTTTAAGACGTGTAATAACAATCAACTTTAAACTACCAGATCCTAAAGACGTTGAAAAACTACTAAGAAGGCACTTTGATGACGAGAAAATTATCAAGACGCTAACTACCATGTATATCGCTGGTTTAACTACGGAATTAACTAAGCCGATAACGATACAAGAACTTATACAGCTAGGTCACGCAATGACTATTATGCCAGACGTAGATTTCAATCAACTATTACTTTCGTTCGTTGTAAAGAACGTGGAGGACTTGTATAAACTACATAGATCGGTAAAAGAACTTAACGTAACCCAAATAACGCAACAATATACGGAATTACCAGACGTTGGAGATACTATAGTAGGAACGGTTAACAACATAGCAGTCTTATCACAACAAACGTCACAACAACAATCAACTGCACAACGAACAACTGTACAACAACTATTAACTAGGATAAAACTACCCGTCAATAAAATCGTACAAACGATAACTAACGCAGACAAGGTTAAGGACGAGATTGAAAGCTCGTTTAACGCAGCGATAGATACAAATACGTTTAGCCAATACAGTAATATAATTAAAACGTTTTCACCTGAACCTACGGATAGACCAGACGTTTTAGGAAAGTTCAAAGTCGTCCTTGATGATACGTTAAGATTAACGTCGGACAAACCGTTAACGTTAAGAGAAGTTTATAACATCTATCATAAAATGGACTTCGAAGCGTACGTAGAGGATTACGTTTACTTCCATGACGGTTATAAAGACGTTATTGACCTGACAGGACGATATCAAGAACTACAGTTTACCTATTATACTAAGGACGTGATTGTCGCAGTTCACAAAGAGAATCATACTTATTTTGTGCTACGTTTAGACAACGTTAAAGGTCGGTTGTATAAAGTAAAAGCTTACGTTAATAAACAAGACTTAGACAATGAAAAACGAAGACATCAATACGAGTTCATTGAAGGACTGTTCAATAACTATCAGTTACGAAACGTCCTTGAAAAAACGCTCAGCGACGTGCAATGGAGTAGAGACGAAATATTGAAAGGAAAATACTTTGAAAGTGACAAATATAAAACGTTAAGCAACTTCGTAAACGACACTAAGGGAATGTTAGATTTACATACTGAGATAGACGTTGATACAGACTACGCTTACGCAGCCACGGCATCGATTATGAGAAGAAGAGGGAAAGACGAATGCGAACCAATGTACAATATCTCAGCTGATTCTGGACGTAATTACGTTAAATTCACGTTTAAGTACCTAAGCGTTACAATGTACGTTGATGAAAACGCTAAAGTTGAAGGAAAAACGCTTTCTATAGCAAACGAGGTATATAACATCGCAAGTAAATACGTTGGAGAATACGAATTATTAGACGGCATAAAAATGTTCCGTAAGATGGCTGAAGAACTTAACGATTACGCTAAGAACGTATGCAGTAAACTAAACGAGATGGTCAAAAATGGTAATTAAAGTCGTTAGGCCTCGAATATTAAACAACCAGTATCACCCTGAACACGAAGAAAAACCCGTTGTAGAACCTACTACAAAGACGTCTGAAGACGTTCACGGTGGCGATGAAATAACGCAAAGTATGCAAGATCAACGCTTTGCACAACAACAAAGCCATGGACAAAAAGAAAATCGGCAAAACGATACCCAAAAACAAAACGAGAACACTTCTTGTCAACTACGCGGCGGTCAGAAATACGCTTCTTCTCAAAATCAACAGACTGAACAACAACAAAACACTAACAACGATCAACAAAACGATTTACGTTTAGATTCATCATCAAGTCAATCAAACAACGAGGATCACCAAATGACTGGACAACAAAATAACGATACTAATCAACAACCTCAACAAAACGAATCACAAGATAACGATGACACTCAACAAAACGAATCACAACAAACTACTATAGCACACGGTATATGTAAAAGACACTCGCAACAAAACGAACTACGAAGTAGCAACAAAGATAATCAAAAACAACCTCAACAAAACGAATCTCAACAAAGTAATAACGATCAGCAAGATACTAACAACGTGCACCGCAATGAATCGCAAAATAATAACGATAATCATCAGTCACAAAGTAATAACGAAAGCTCTACTCAACAGCAAGATACTGACAACATGGAGCAAAACGAGAAAGAACACGCTGGAGAACAACAGGACGAAACTAATCAACAAAATAACGAAACACAACAAAACTATGAACAACAAAATAACGAGATAGAAGACGAGCAACAGAACGAAACTGAAGAATCAGAAGAACGAATTTTAGACGATTCTATAAGTGACGATTATCAAGAACAAGAAGACTATGAAAACGATGAAGAATACGATAATGAAGATGAATTTTACGAGGAAGATGAAGAACAAGTAGACACGCCGCGATATAACACACAGCAAGTGTTTAAGATAAACGTAAAACATGCAATTAAAAGACAACTATACTTAGCGTTTTACAGACTTGTAGAGTACTTAAGCGACGAAGAAAAACAACCTACATTACTACCTGGTCAAACGTTAATACTGAACGTTAAAAAACTCATGATGAGGCAATACGAGAGAAAACCATTAGACGCTTACTACTACTACAGAACGAGGTCACAAGTAATTTTAATACTCGATAACAGCGGTTCAATGACGTGGTTAGTAACCGAACTAAACACGTTCTTTAAAGCAGCTTTGAAGAGAAAAGACGTACAAATATACGTTGCACCGAACGGACACATAGAGGAATACTATAACGATAAGACTAAACGCTTTGAAGTAATCGATCACCAATACGCTATACAACAAATAATAAAGTCGTCATTACCAGCCATCTACGTTGGAGACTTCGACGGTGCAAACACTCCGATAGAATTGTCGTGGACGAATCGTGTTTACTGGATATGCACTGAAACACGTTACAAATACTTTTCACATCACGATTGGGTAGGACGTTGTCTAGAAGTAGACAGTTACGGTGATTGTAAAGTCTTTCGACCTTATCACGAAGACGACTATAAGGGATTCTTCGGAAGGACGTTTGATGACAAAGAGATGATAACGGTGTTAAAAGAATTCGCTAAGAACGTTTACAAACAACATTTTTGGTATGACAAACACGACATAGAAGATTTCAGTGCAGAGAATCGTTAAATTACGTTATGTAAAAAACGTACTGTACAGTTCTTAGTTCGTACTTTTGCTACATATAGTATTTCGTACTTTCTCCTTCTTTTTCTCAACGTCAACACGTCTCAACTATACGAAATTTTTTCAGCCTTCTCCATTTCTTTCACCTGAGAGAAACTCAAACTTACTAAAAAAGCTTAAATACACCCTTTGCATAAATTTCCAGCAGGTGGAAAAATGAGAGAAAAAAATCAAAAAAGTAAATCCCGCCCCATCGCGGGCGGGATGACATTGGGGGACTTTTTTATGCAGTCCCCCGAGATCTCGGCGTGGTTGGGGTTATCTAAGCCCCAACCATACCCAATAACGTCTACTTCTAATAACAACGTCGTTCTTAACAACGTTCAAATAAAAACGTCTTCTAATAACGTAAACGTTAAAGACGTTTCTGTAACTACGTATTCTAACCACGTTCCAAAAACGTTAGATTTACTACGTAAATTTTACGACGACTTAGAAAACAACGTAATTATCAACGACTTGAAAGACGCTTTACAACAACGCAAAGTTATCAATGACGTTATTTTCGGGAGAAATTACGTTTTCAAAATAACGTCTATTAGAAACAACGTAATGAACGTTATTCCAATGACGTATAACAACTTTAAGTTTGACGAATTAACAATAACGTTTGACAACGACGATGAAAGACAATTATTGAACAACGCATTCAGGAACGATAAGGACACTGAACTAAACGAAATTGCAAACGATATATTCAACGCTTTAAAGAATGATAACGTAATAACGGTTAGCGTGATAGACGTTTTAAATAACATCAGAACGACTAACTTAATCTACGGTAAGAAATACGACTACAAAATAAACGAATTTGAACTACGCAATAACAACAGAAACTACGAATTAACAATAAACGTTACTGTAATGACGAAAAACAATCACGAAAAACTATACGACTTATCAATAACGTTTGATGACAACGACTTGAAAAACATAGGTGCTAATGTTGAGTAACATAATAAAAATTAACAACGTTTCCATAAAAACGTCCTCTTCTAATAACGTTTCTCTTAACAACGTTCCCCATAAAACAACGCAGTATAACAACGTTAATAACAACTTACCAATCTCGACTCATATTGAGAACGTTAACAACAAAATAACGATATTACACATCCATGGACGTTTAACTTACGCTTATATGCAAAAACTATTACGACACTTAGAACAAAACGTTATACAACAACTAAATCACGATATGATCGCTATATGTACGAATTTACCACCATATTATCTACAACAAATCACGTTATTGTTAAACGACTATAATTACGACGTTGGTTATTACGACTGGTCAACATCAACGGTGTACTTCAAAAACTTTTCATTAATATACGCTTCTAACTACAACTACAACGACGAGGTTAGTAACGATGGCTAAACGATTTATAGTGTTAAGCGTAACGTTCCATAAATGGAACGTTATCAAAAACGTTAACAACGTAGTATTACTTAAATGTACGTGTTGTGAACAACAACGCATAGGGGTCGCTGAACAACGTGAAAAAGAACGATATAAAAACGGTACTGAAGAAACGTCTGTTGAATTAACGTTTTGGTATCACGGTTACGACATTAATTACGCTGAACAAGTGTTTAATAGACTCGTTCAACAACGCAATAAAAACGATGATGACGAGGATAACGACATGGTTAATAACGTTAACAAACATAACGATAACAACGATAACACGACGTTGACAATAAACAACGTGAAAATAACTATAACTAATCAACGTCAGATAAGAGGCGAAAACGATGAGTAACGATTGGTTTGACGAATTATTAAAAGACGTTAATTTACGATCCAAACGAAAACGTGAAGTGAATAACGAAGTGAATAACGACGTAGCTAAAGACGTTAAGATAAGAATTAAGAATCTTGACCTTAACAACGTAATTGTAATCGTTACATACAATTATAACAACGGTACAAAAACGTTAACGTTACATCCACAACAACGTTTAAACGACTTTTTAACGCAAGTAACTACTAAACGCGATATTGACGTTTTAAAGTACGTCGTAAAAACGTTAAAAGCTTACATTGATATGAATAACGTCTTGAAAGAGTTAACAACGTTTGATCTAGACGAATATTACGAAAACAACGTTAAGAAGAGACGCATTAAGTTGACTAACGTTAACCTGAACGTTAACAACATCATTAAACAAAACAACATTAATAATTATGATGAGCAGAACGACGTTAATGAAGACAACTACGATGAACAACAGAATAACAACGCTATTGAACAACAAAACGACAATGAGCAGAACGACTACGACAAACAACTACTACAACAACTACGCAGCTTAATAAACGATCTAAACAACGTTAACCTGAACGACGTGAACGATAACGACGAGTTGTTCAATGCAGCTAATTACGTTATTCAACGCTTCTTAATGTTTTTAATCAACGTTAATGACAGCCACGACGGTGTCATAAACAACGTTATAAATTACTTAAGAAAGCATATTGATAACGGTGGTAGAGAATGACATACGTTAATGAAGAGTTTACAACGCCGTTAAGACAAAAACGAATTCACATTATACCACGTAGCATTAAATACGATCAACAATTCATAACGTCTTTCTTTTTCGATGTCGTTGATGACGAGGAATATCAATACATTATATTCACGTTTTTGATGAAGAACGCTTTTAGAATATACTTAAACATATGGAGAGAACAACGTAAATTTATTTCGTATCTGAAGACGTTCAAGAACGAATTTGAAAACGCATTTGATTACTATCAACGACTTCTAATTACGACGAAAGAACGAATATATCAGACAACGCATACTATAGCGTGTTTTTTCGACTTTGAAAACGACATTCACGAGATTTTAACGGTATACGTTAATGAACTATTTTGTAATTACGTTGACGACGCGTCACGACGTTAAGTTATATCCATATAATCGTGGTGAAAAAATTGAATATGGCAGACATACGCACAGAACTAGAAAGAGAATTAGACTACATAGAACAGCAACTTAAGGACAACTTAGATAACATAATAGATAACGCTATAGACGCAATACTTTACGTCAGCTTACAAAGTAGAGAGCCAATGGGTTTCGACATCGGCATAACTTTTGGAGGCCCTAACATAAGTTTAGTTTACAGTAGAGGGGCGTGCGAGTTAAAAGGATCATGGGGGTCTATCAGTTCTGTAAAAGACATAGACAATGAAATTTGCGAAGAAATTTTACAATATCTTAGCGAGTAAATCTAAGTTATTTTTTTAATTTGCTACTCCTTTTACATAATAGTGGTTTTTCAAGGTTTTTAAACTCAAGGAGTTGAGGAAATTGACTTTAGGAGGGTGAAAGAGGAGAAAAATAAAAAAAAAAGAGAAATGAATTTAATCAAAAATGTCATCAATACTATGGTTATCCGACTCGGTATCTAACACCGACTTATACGTTAACACCCTTCCCTTACTAGTAGACTTCTCTGTAACTACACACCAGTTTTCCGAGCATATCGCAGCCATGTAACGCAATGAACTTCCGCCCCACCTTGGTAGGTTAACAGCAACCACAGTAGACTTATTAGTAGCTGAGTCTCTTACTAATGTATAAATTTTTGTTCTCACAAACATTAATTTAAATTGCAATTGTTTTCTAAACATTAATTCGCTGAATGTCGTTAAATCTAATTCTTTAGTATTGACTAGTATTTTTTCTAGTTCTTTGATTTTTTCCTCTACGTCGTTAACTACATTTTTAGAAGATTCTACTTTTGGCATTTGCTTAGATTCCGCTTCCTCTGACAAGGTTTTTGGTCTAGAGGGAGGATTTATAAAATTCTCCATCCCTTGCCCTTGATTCGTTTGATTTATTTTTTGGGCTTGGTTCACCTTCATTTTTACACCTCTGCGATTACCTTCTCATTGGGGTATTATAAGCTTTTCTTTCTAAGTCTAGTAATTTATGCTTATACTTTTTTGATAAAGAGAAGAAGCAGCAAGAAAAAGGAGAAAGGAAGGAAATAATATTATAGTTTTGATAAAAATTAAGCATAAAAATAAGGAGAGAAAGGAAAGAAAGAAAAATAGAAAATGAATTAAGGGGAAAAAGGAAAGAAATTAAAAAATAAAAAAAGATTAAATTGAAAGAGTTACTCTAATCCCACTAATTGTTTTATTCCTATCACCGTTATTTACTGTTTTCTCGAATAACTCTAAACTGACATTTACCCTCAAATTATGTTTAGCTAGATCCTTTTGAATCAAAAGTATGGAATCGATTAATGGGACTATAGCAAAGCCCATGCCAGACATAACAACCTTCTTGTTATATGATAATAAATTTTCTATTCTCAAGGCTATAACTGAACTTTTCATCCCCGCCTTTACTATAAATTCGCCTTGGCTTAAATTACTCTGTTGAAGCGTATTACTTGTTCTATATTTGTTGAGGACTTCCTCTATCATCCTTTGTAAATCATTATTAGTTTGGGGGGCTGGATTTATTTGGTCTAATGATTGTGGGTTTTCGTTTTTGGGAGGTTGAGGATTTATTTTAGGTTTAGGATTTGACGTTTGGTTTACTCTTATCTCCATTTTTTCACCGAATTTACTTTCTCATCGGGTGGATTATAAACTCTTCTTCTGAAAACTAGTAATTAGGATCTAAACTTTTGAATTTTGTTCAAATGATAATTTGTATTTTTTATTCTCCATTTTTCTCACATTCGTCATATTATTTCTTTTTCTCCTCTTTTCTTCTCCTCTTTCTCTTCATCAAACTTTTAATTTCGCATATAATTTTTTATTCTTTCTAACTAGTTTTAATTTTTCTATCGGTACACTATTGAATTTTTCATATTTGTTATGAATGGTGCAAAAAACTTTATCTCCAATTATTTCTATCTTTTCAACTTTGTAGATCATGATCTATTTCTTTTTCGAAAATGTCTTTAAAACCTTTTTTGCCCGATATTACGGATGTAAATATTGCATTTTGATATAGATTTTGATAACTGCATAATAAATAGTTGAAATTGGAATTTGTTTGTTTTTTGCGTGTGTTTCGTTTTTTTCGTTTTTTGCGTTTTTTGTTTTCCACAGAGAGA
>Ga0081529_124684_pt1 | contig 19036 bp, 21 predicted proteins | sample EchGeymetagenome_FD_71012 | JGI IMG/M metagenome (GOLD analysis project Ga0081529, IMG submission 71012) | Ferrous microbial mat and aquatic microbial communities from Echinus Geyser, Yellowstone National Park, USA - transect B T=78-80 C v2... ...
GCATGAATTTTATAAATTCATTCATCTGCATGCTCTCGATACTCTATCGGAGCACAGATATTTATATGTATCATTAGTTATCAAATGATAACCAAAAGAACATGCAATTTAAAGCAAAAAGCAAAAAGAAATGTTTAAAAAACTTTAATAGAATAAAGTATAAGCTTAGGGGGTTAGCATGGAGTTTTATTATTATACTTTGTTTGCAGGCATTATAGCAATTATATACGCACTCTTTGCTGCATACATTACATTAAAGAAAGAGGAAGGCAACAAAAAGATGCAGGAAATTGCAAGCGCAATAAAGTCTGGGTCTGCAGCTTACCTTAACAGGCAGCTCAAGACAATTGCGATTTTTGCGGTAATACTTGCGATACTTTTCCTCTTCCTGCCAAACGGCTATGAAATAACGATAGCATTCCTAACTGGTGCTACTGCATCTTACCTTACAGCTTATCTAGGCATGAACGTAGCGGTAAGGGCAAATGTGAGAACAGCAAAGATTGCAGAGAAGGGCACAAGCGCTGCATTCAAAACAGCGATAATTGGTGGATCTGTAACAGGCTTTGCAGCTGTTGGCTTTGGCCTTATAGGACTTAGTCTTCTTATAATGTATCTCACAATCTCAAAAGCAGAGATCCTTATTGGATTTGGCTTTGGTGCTTCTCTGGTATCGCTATTTGCAAGGGTTGGTGGCGGCATTTATACAAAGGCTGCTGATGTTGGAGCAGACCTTGTTGGAAAGACAGAGTTAAACCTGCCAGAAGACGACCCGAGGAATCCTGCTGTAATAGCAGACAATGTGGGCGACAATGTTGGCGACTGTGCTGGAATGAGCGCAGACGTATTTGAAAGTTATGCTGTAACGCTTGTTGCGGCATTGCTTATTGCATATGGCATATCGCATGCGGTAATAAACTTTGCATACCCGCTCTATGTAGCTGCTATAGGTGTTATTAGCAGCCTGCTAGCTTTGCTCTTCATAAATGTTAAAGGCGAAGACGCAACGCTTGCAATCTACAAAGGAATAGGTTCTGCTGTAATAATAGCCGCAATTCTCGATTTTGCATTAACATGGTATCTTTCATTGCCACTCGCTTACTTCTACTCCGTGCTTTCAGGACTTGTGCTAGCGATACTACTATTCTGGATAACAGATTATTATACAGGTAGAGGAAAGAAGGCTGTTGTTAAGGTTGCAGATGCGGCAAAAGGCGGTGGCGGAACAGATGTTATTATGGGCCTTGCTGTTGGCCTTAGAACAACTTGGTTCCCTGCTGTGGTAATAGCAATAGCAATCTTTGTTAGCTATATCTCCGCTGGCTTATATGGTATAGGAATAGCTGCAGCGGGCATGCTCTCGTTGACAGCAACAATACTTACCATAGACTCATTTGGACCAATAACAGATAACGCTGGAGGCATTGCAGAGATGGCTGGATTGCAAGAGTATATAAAAAAGGTTACTGACAAGCTTGATGCAATAGGCAATACAACAAAGGCTACAACAAAAGGCTTTGCTATTGGAGGTGCAGCGCTATCAGCAACAGCATTGTTTGTAGCGTTTGCCCAAGCGGTTGGGCTTTCAAGCATAGATGCATTAAATTCAATAGTAACAATAGGTATTTTCATAGGAGCAATGATGCCATTTATATTCTCATCATTCCTTATGGAAGCGGTTGGCAAGGCAGCTAATCTTATGGTAGAGGAGGTAAGAAGGCAGGTAAAGACAATAAAAGGCTTGCTTCAAGGAAAAGCAAAGCCAGACTATGCAAGGGCAGTAGACATAGCTACGGTAAATGCATTGAAGGCATTGGTAATACCAGAGCTTATAGCAATATTAACACCAATAGCTGTTGGCTTGATACTAGGCAGAGAAGCGCTCGGCGGCTTGCTTGTTGGCATGATACCAGCAAGCTTTATGCTTGCTCTATTCATGGCTAATAGTGGAGCTACGATGGACAATGCAAAGAAGTATATAGAAGCAGGCAACTTTGGCGGCAAGGGAAGCGATGCGCACAAGGCAGCAGTAATTGGCGATACAGTGGGTGATCCACTAAAAGATACAGCTGGTCCGGCGCTTAACTCAATGATAAAGGTTGTAAGCACAATTTCTATATTGCTAGCACCAGTCTTTATAGCATACGCCCTTCTCTGATTTTTTATTTCCTTGTTAATTTTTACTCTAATTTTTACTCTATTAAATAAAGTCTAATCGTCACCGACTAAAAAAAGCTTTTATTTTTTTATTTTTTTTATTTTAATATATAAACGATTAAATGAGGGTTTCCAAAAAAGAAATTTTCAAAGAGAAGCTTTTAGGAAAAGCTTCAGCGAAAAAGCCTTTAAGAAAGGCTTCAGCAAAAGCGCAAAGCGCGATGGAATACTTAATGACTTATGGCTGGGCTATACTAATTATTAGTGTTGTTCTCGCAGCGTTGTATCAGCTCGGTGTTTTTAATCCTATGACATTTGCGCCGAAGGCGCCACCTGGCTCATGCCAGGTATTTAGGCCGAATGGTCCTGGCACAACCTCTTTCATAAACCTTGAAGGAGTATGCAGCGGCGAGCTGCCACAGTATGTGGCACAGTTTCAGGGCAACAATTATATAATAGTACCAAGCTCAACTTTTCCGAATAACCAACCAAGTGTAACAGTATCTGCATGGATAGATATTAGCCCAAGCGAAGGGCAATATGGTGGAATTGTTTCAATAGGTTCTACATGTGGTGGCGGTGGGCAGATGTTGTTTGAAGTTTATAACTATTTTACGTCGTTAGGAGTATATGTTGGTATTGCAGGTAGTGGAGGTGCTTGGTATACTTTTTCATACCCTTTTAAAAGTTCTGCATGGTACTATGTAGCCGCTGTATACAATTCAGGCACCCTATCTGTTTACGTAAATGGACAATCATTAGGAAGTACTTCTACAGGTACCATTACTACTTTACCAGAAAATGGAAATAGTGGAATAGGTATCGGCGTTCAAGGTAGCACTACTTCTAATCTATGCAATTGGTTTAGCGGATTAATATCAAACGTTCAGATCTATAATACATCTCTTTCAGCAAATGAAATTCAAGCACTTTACTTAGAAGGTATAGGTGGTGCGCCTATAAGATTGCAGAACCTTGTTGCATGGTACCCTCTTGACGGCAACGCTAATGACTACAGCGGCGATGGCAACAACGGGCAGATAATTAGTGGGGTTAGTTTTGTTGGTAACTGGTACAATGGCTATACGCCACCATGAACCTATTTCTAGTTTAACGCAAAACAAATTATTATAATCCTTTTAATATTTCAGGATAGTCTGTTGCTATGCCGTCAACACCCTTCTTTGCATACTCTATTGCTTCTTCCCTTGTGTTTATTGTCCAAACTATTACTTTTAATCCGCTTTCATGCGCCTTTTCAACATTCTCTGTGTGCGTGAATCTGTATAACGGCAAGAGGTACTGCACCTTAAGCTCGAGTGCTTTTTCTATCGGCTTGCGCTCCTTTACATAAATGAAGCCTGTTTTTATTTTATCATCAAGCTCCCTTATCTTTCTTAGTGCATCTTCATGGAATGAAACGATTATTGCTATATCTTTTACAGACTTTGCCTCTCTTAATACCTCTTCCTCATAGCCCGGCTCCTTTATCTCAATCAGTATATACTTTACCTTGTGGTCTATAAAGTCAAGAGCTTCTTTAAGCGTTGGTATCTGCTCGCCACCTATTCTTATTTCTTTTATTTCTTTTAGCGTGAGCTCTCCAACATACTTGTCTATGCCAGCTAGCCTCTTTAGCTTTTCATCATGCATTACAATAAGCTTCTTATCCTTTGTTCTTCTTACATCAAGCTCTATTGCATTTATCACATTGCTCTTTATCGCTTCATCAAAGCTTTTTAATGTATTTTCAGGAGCCTCTCCGCCAGCTCCCCTGTGCCCTATCTTTATCTCAAGCATGATTTATTATAGAAGGAAAGGTATAAAATGCTTAGATTGTATATTATAAAGGTGATCCTTTGGATTATGATTACGACTCACTCTTAGAAAGGGCTTTCTCGCAATTGCCCAATCTTAGTGAAGAAACGGTAGACTTTAAGATACCTACAGTTGATTCAATTATACAGGGAAGCAAAACTATAGTTAGAAACTTTGCGCAGATTGCAGATATAGCTAGGCGCGACATAAAGGAGCTTGCAAGATATATGAGCAAGGAATTTGCGGCGCCCGCAAATATTGAAGAGAACAGGCTTATAATAAGCAAGAGGGTAAGCAACGAAGAGCTAAATGATAAGATTAAAAAATACTTCAATACCTATGTTATATGTAAGGAGTGCCACAAGCCAGATACCAGATTTGAAGTAATAGAAAGGGGCTTTGTTACCATTGTTTGCGAAGCGTGTGGTGCTAGGTATACGGTAAAATATTACTAGTGGTTTTATGAAAAATGAAGAGCCTGCAGAGCATAAGCTTGTGCTACCAAAAGATAATGAGGTTATAGGTAGGGTGACGAAGGCGACAGGAGCAGCTAATTTTATGGTTCTCTGCTCAGATAATTATGAAAGGCTCTGCACAATACCAGGCAGGCTCAAGAGAGTTTTCTGGGTTAAGGAAGGCGACATAGTTCTTGTAAAGCCATGGGTTGTACAAACCAATGAGCGTGGTGATATAATCTGGCGCTATAGTATTATGGATAGAGACGAACTCAAAAAAAGAGGCTATAATATACCATGATCTGATATATTTTATACATTTTTTATTTGCCTCAGGCAGACTCTTTCTTAGTTCCTACGTATCTTTTTAAATGCTGATTTATCTTTCTCTTCTACTTCATTTACATTTTCGATAAACTTAGAGTTTAAAATATTTAGCAGCTCTTTCTCATTTTTAACTCTCTCTTTTTCTCTTATCTTTGCCAAAAGAGTATTTAGCAGATCATCCTTATTTTTAACTTCACCTTTTTCTTTGAGTACTTTCAAATGGTTTAGCAGTTTTTTTGTCTTATAATGATGACCTTCCTCATCAAAATTTCTATGATGTTTGAGAAACCAATACTCATCAACAAACTCATGTATTTTTAAGCCAAGCATCTCTTCTACAATCCTTTCTGGCATGCTTGATATAATTATCACATAGGTGCCGTAACTCTTTCTGAATTTATCTATCCTCTCTATATAACATATTGCTTTCTCTAATTTAAACTTCTTCTCACGCTCATCTTTTTCTTTCATTGCAATCTCTATTTCAACGAATGAGTGCGGTTCTAAAACAACCGGCTTGCCGTTTACAAATATACCTGTTATGAAATCTGGGAGATAAAATGCATTCTTTTCTTCCCCATTTACAGGAAATGGCATAGGTTCATATATCGCTGGTATTTCTTCTTTTACTAGCGCATCTCTTACAAATTTTTCAAAATAAGACTTAAGCTTTAGATCCTCTTTTTTCTTTTCTAAATCCTTAACTCCCATCACAAGCCCAATTATGATTTGGCACAAAAGATATATAAGCTTTAAGCAGAAATTTTTGCTTAGCTCCCGCGTGTTATATCAGTAAATATCTTTTCCGGATCTGCACTTATGCTATACTTTTTGGAGAAGTATGAAGAGATATTTTCTATGTCACGCCTTAGAAATTCAAGCGCTTTTGGATGTGCTGTGACAACAGCCTGTCCAAAATCTATAAGATAAGGCACATCGCCTTTCATTAGTATGTTGTATTCACTTAAATCACTATGCACAAGGTCTATCTTGTAAAGTTTTTTTACATTTGCTATTATTTCATTGAAAACCTTTTCCGGATTTTCAAGCTCTGTTTCCTTTAAATTCTTTGCAGGTATGCCATTCTCACCTATGAACTGCATTGCAAGCACATTGCCATATGAAGCATAAGGCTTTGGTGCATTCACCTTTGCAATCTCTGCCAGCTTTAGATTTCCAAACTCCTTTTTGCACCATGTATTTACTATATGATACATGTTGTGCTTTACCTTCTCGAATCGTGGATCGCCAACAATATAATCAAGCCTTCTCTCGAAGCTAGAAGTTTCTATCCTGAATATCTTTACCACAACGAGCTCATCCTTAACAGCACTACCAGGATCTGCAAGGTATATATCTGATTCCTTACCCCTAGCTATTATAAAATGCATCCTTCCTACTATATTGTGGGTAAAAAGCTTACCAAGATTCAGCATTGTTCTAGTGTCAAAAACACCCTCTTCTATCTTAAGCTGCTCCTTAAGAACAAGCTCCTCCCTATTTGGCCTTTTCCTCTTGCTTACCCGCCTTGACATGAAAACCTATTTAATTATAAGTTAGCAATCTATAAATATGGTTAAGATTTTAGTTGACAACAGAGAAAGGAATTTTATGCTCATAGAAAAGCTAAACGAGCTTGGCGCAGAGCTAGAATTTCATAACCTGCCCGTTGGTGATTATATACTTTCAGATAGGGTATGTGCTGAAAGAAAGCGAATTAATGACTTCGAAAATTCAATAATGAATGGTAGGCTATTTGACCAGATTGAAAGGCTCCACACAAGCTTTCCAAAGCCGATAATAATTTTAGAGGGTGATGGCAGCGAGTATAGACTTGGAAGCAATGTTATAACCGGCACTATTATAAGCTTGTATACAGATTATGATGCACAGGTGATATTATCTGCAAACGAAGAAGAAACAGCAGAGATATTGTATACTATTGCAAAGAGGGAGCAGGAGAAAAAGGAGAGGGAGCCTAGGCTAATAGGTGCAAAGCGTGCATTCACAAATGAGGAGTGGCAAAGACTAATATTATCTTCTATTCCAGGCGTTGGACCAAAGCTGGCATATGAGCTTTTAAAAGAGTTTAAGAGTATAAAAAATGTGGTAAATGCAAGTATTGATGAGCTTATGAAAGTAGACAAGATAGGTAAAAAGAAGGCAAGCAGAATACATGAGATATTAAATTTTGAATATAAAGGGTAGGTGCATGGGTATACTAGAAAAGATTCTTGAGGGAAGCGAAGAAAAGGTAATACTTAAGTTCAACAAGATTGTAGATATTGGTCTTGATGCTAGCAAGGCGCTAGAGAAGGTTATAGAGAAATCGGATAAAATAGATAGGATAAGGAACCTAGAAAAGAATTCAGACAATGTAGCATTTGAGATAGCAAACGAGATAACGAGCGGCGGTATAGCGCCAAACCTTATAGACACGCTTTTGGAGCTTGTAGATAAAGAAGACAACATCATCGATTCAATGTACAACCTTGCAAGGGAGTTTCATAGGTATAAAATAAGGAACAAAAGACTCGATAAATACATTAGAGGCAAGCTAATTGAGATGAACGAGCTTGCAAGCGAAGCTCTAAAAATAATGAAAAAGATGCAAAAAAGCGAAAAGCTTGAGGAAATAAGGTACTATAGAAGGGAGATAGAGAGCTTAGAAGAGAGGGGTGATGATATAAAAGACGGCCTTTTTGACCTTGCGTATAGCAATAGCTTGGATTTTAAGAGCTTCTATCACATAATAGAGCTTGCACATCAAGCTGATGATGTTCTTGACAACTGCGAAGACTCTTCCGATATTTTCTTCACAATTATGAGCTCTATAGTAACGTGATTTCTTGCTTGGCTCAATCTTAATACTTATACTTTCTTTTATCTTGATAGCACTTGTTTCAGGAAATAACCTGCCTGTATGCTCTGGTTCTATAATCGGAAGCAGAATAGTGAGTAGGCGAAACGGTGTATTAATAGCTATAATAGGCTATATACTTGGCTTAATACTAGAAGGCGACATGCTAAGAAATGGCGTCAACGCTGTCTTGCCTTTTAAGAGCGAGCAGTCAATAATAATCGCCTTCACTGTTGCGATTTTTGTTTTCCTGATAGCACATAAGATGCGTGTGCCACAATCGTTATCTGTAAACTTTACAAGCATACTCCTAGGCATAAGCATCGCAATGCACCTTCCCATAAACTGGCTCTTTCTTTCCTTTATCATTCTTTTCTGGATAATAGCACCTATAATATCGGTAATTGCTATGAGGCCGCTTATGCACAAAACCTATTCGCTTGTAAAGAAAAAGAGGATATGGCCAACTATCAAATTGATAAGACTTCTTCTTATACTATTTTCATTCCTTGCAGCCTTTACGCTTGGTGCCAATACATTGGGCCTTCTCTACGCAACTATGCCAAAAGATCTTTATTCGCTTCTTGCAACACTTCTTGGAATAATTTTTGGCAGCTTGCTTCTAAGCGGCGGAGAGCTAAGGCGTATAGGCAATGAGATAATATCTCTTAGGTATATAAATGCATTAAACTCGCAGATAATATCTGTTCTTCTTGTAGAGCTAGCTGTACTGCTAAGCATACCACTCTCAAACAGCCAGACATTTATAGCTAGTATATATGGTAGCGGCTTGAGCTATAAAAATAGAATACTGCTAAGGAGCCCGATAAAGAGCATAGCGATAACATGGATAGGCGGAGCATTTGCAAGCTTTGCTTTAGCTTATTTGTTTGCAATGCTACTAGCGTGAGAGAAGCTCAGAAACAGCAATGCGAGGGCTTTGCTTGTTTGCAAGGCTGAGCTTAAGCTCCTTAATTATTTTGCTTTTAGAGCATTTAATAAAAGAATCAGCAACCTTTTTGCTTGTTGCAAATAATATAAACTCATTAGCATTATTTATTCCAAACTCGCTTATCGCCTTGGCAATGTTCATGCCACCGCTTACAAAGAGAAGAGTCTCAATCGCTATAGAGCTTGAGCGCATTGAAGAATCTCTTTGCCTTATTAATGCATTTAAATACGCTGGAAGGAGCTTTTCTGCGATGCCTTTTTTATTTCTGAACAATTGAACAAACTTATGTTCTTCTTGCTCATTTACTTTTTCTGCACACCCAAGCAAGTGATCCTTGCTAAAGCTAGAGCTGCATAGGTATGCAACTGGCTTTTCAAGACTTGAATCTGGCATAGTATCTTCTCTTCATCTTTTTGAACTTCTCCCTAGCGATCCTCTTCTCCTTTATAAGTGCTACCTTCCTATAAGCTTTTCCCATCTTTCTCTTAGCCATAGGATCACGAAGCACTATTTAATTATATTTTAAAAATTTTTAAAATTTAAAAATTTTTTAGAGATTAGTATTTGACAAGAGAGAATACTTCTTTGCCACTAAGCTTGTCCCTGCCATGCAGATCAGTAAGCTCTATTATAAAAGCAACACCCACAATCTTCCCGCCAAGGCTTTCTATCAATTCGCATGAAGCTTTTGCGGTACCGCCAGTTGCCAAAAGATCATCAACGAGAAGAATGCGCTCGCCTTTGGCCAATGCATCTTTATGTATTTCTATCGTTTCTTCGCCGTACTCTAAACTATATGTTTTCTTTACTTTATCGTATGGAAGCTTACCCTCTTTTCTTATTGGTATAAAACCTTTTCCAAGTTTATATGCAACCGCACTTCCTATTATAAAACCTCGAGCCTCGACTCCAGCAACAGCATCAACACGTCCTTTAAAATGCTCGGCTATAGCATCTATACATGCTCTAAAAAGAGGTCCATCGCTAAGAAGCGGCGTTATATCTCTAAAGAGAACACCTTTCTTAGGATAATCCGGTATGCTTCTTATCTTCTCTTTTATTTTTTCCTCAAGCTCTTTGTCGCTCTCCACAAGCTTTTATCTTTTACCTTAAAGTTTTAATACTTTTTGCGTGTTTTTGCTTGTTTAATGTTTTAGTTTGATTGGGGTGTTGAAAATTTATAATGTTTCTAGCTTACTTAGGTGGCGAAGCCTCGAACCGAAAATACCAATGTTATATAATTATATAACTTTCGTTTATTGATTATAATGAGAAAATAGCGAGAAAATGGAGCCTATAGAGATAAAGCTAAAATCACATGTACAAGTAGCAATAGCAAGAATTCAGGATCTTGCATTAGAATCGCTTTTAGCGTTAGATACTAAGATAATCTTACATGGTGGTACTGCAATATGGAGATGCTACAAAGGCAAGAGGTTTTCTTATGATATTGACATATACGTATCAAAATCTCAAAGGGAAAAGATATATAAGGAACTTACCTGGGAACTATCAAAACGCAACCTCTCTATGAACTATAATGCAATGACTGAGAATGTTATAAGTGTATTCGACAATGAAGCAAAAGTCAAACTAGAAATGATGATAAATGCTAGAATAAAGAGCATTACAAAAGAATATGAGAGAGCAGATGGCTCATTTATGTTTGTCAATACATTAACTGCCGATGCTCTCATAAATGAGAAAATAAAAGCGTATGATAGCAGAAGATACGAACGTGATTTGTATGACATATATCATCTTGTATCTACACAAGAGATAAGTAAGAAAACAAGAAACGCGCTTATATCATTTATAAATAAAATGCAACCACCTATCGATAAAGATTCACTAAGTAGCATTGTTTATGAGGGCGCTGTACCAAACTATAATAACCTGGTAGATGAGCTAAAGCGGAAGTTGGGCATAAGCGGATCGCACAAAAAGCGCAATGGGAAGAAGATATGAAATATACAAAAGAATTTGAAAGCTTGTTTAATAACAACGGTTTTCCTGTATTTACATTAGAAGATGTTATGCTTGCATTCAAAAGCAAGGGCATTAGCTACAATTACCTTCGCCTTATGCTCCATAAATATTTAAAATCTGGCAAGATAAAAAGAATCAGCCGTGGCATATACACATTTCACGATGATGCAATAGTTGTGGGTTTTGCCTTTAGGCCGTTTTATTATGGATTGGAAAGCGCGCTAAATATATTAGGATTTTCAATCCAGGGCGCTAATAATATAGTAATAACAACAAGAAACGTTAGGCCAGGGATGAGAGTTTTTGAAGGCAGAAACTATAAATTAATGAGAATAAAAAGAGAGTATTTCTTTGGATATAAGCTTATACAATATAATGGCTTTTGGGTGCCTGTATCTGATCTAGAAAAAACGCTTATAGATATGGTATATTTCAAAATAGGCATAAGGAATGAGCTAAAGCCAGGCATTTTGAAAGCGCTTGACAGAAAGAAGCTCAAAAGCTATCTCGAGCATTACAATAAAAGAGTAAGTGCAAAGATATATGCGGAACTGAAATAGCTACAAAGCGTCGCTATTTTTAAGCTTAGGTGGCTTAAGCACAACTAGTTCAAAATAAGCCTCGTTGGCCTTTCTTTCCGCTAAGCTCGAGAAGCTTGTCTGCAAACTTCTCAACGCGCTCTCTTGAAAACTCATACTCATCGCACATCATCTTTATTATTTTTTCCTTGTTTGGCTTTATCTTGTCTAAGCTTGCTACTTCTTCGCTGCTAAGCTCCCTTACTTCTGGATTAGCAAAGATTTTCTCTACTTCGAATGGATCAACATCAAATGCGCCATACTTATCTTCTACATACTTTACCAGCTCTTCCCTATTCTTGTAAGACTTGACAAGCTTAAGTGCTGTAACCGGGCCTATACCTTCTATGCCTTCGTTAAAGTCTGTGCCAATAAGTATGCCAACCCATATCAAATCGTTTTGGCTTATCTCAAACTTCTTAAGAAGCTCCTCTAAGAAGATACGCTCTGTCTCAATGTTTATGTATATATTTTTTCTTGGAAGCTTTCTCCTTCCTGTGATTGTAAGATTTCTTATTACTATATTGGCACCAAAAAGGAAAAGATCATAGTCTTGGCTTGCCGCAGCATAGGCTATATGCTCTTTGACAAGCTTAGCTGCTTGCGCCTCGCCCTCGCTTGGTGCTTGTATATATGGAATACCCATCGCATCAAGGAGCTCTTTTGAGCTTTCTACAATCTCTTTGCTTATCTTTGCACTAGCGATCGCATGAAGCCTTGCCTCTTCTAGCAAGCCCTTTTTCCTTGCTTCTTGCCACTCTTCATAAGCTTCTTCCCTTCTGCTAGCCCTGGCTTCTATTGTCCTTTGCTTAAGCACAGGAGGCATACCATCGAATACAAAGATAGGCATTATATTGCTCTCTAATATGTTTATTGTTCTGTAAAAAAGGCCAGAGAGATGGCTTGTTATTCTGTTCTTTGAATCCACAAGAGGCGTTCCGTCTGGCTGCCTTATTATAGAAAGAAATTGGTATATTGTATTGTATGCATCTATAGCAAGCCTTTTTCCACTAAGCTCTTTCAAATCTATCGTTTCCTTTACTTCGCCAACAAGCTTGCTTATATCAACAGCCAAGAGATCACTTCTTAGCCTCTTTCTTCTCAGCTGCATCCCAGAGCGTTATGGGCTCATCAGGCTTTATATGCACAGTTGGCTCCTCTTTCTTTTCTTCTAAAAGCTTGATGCCAAGCTCCTTTTCAAGCTTCTTTATCACCTTGTCTGTTGGAAGCGTTTTTTCTTCTTCTATCCTAAGAAGAGTGCTCGCCTTTTCATTTATGCGCTCAGCAAGCACATTCAATGGCAGACCGAGCTTTTCTCTAGCCTTCCTTATCGCTTCGCCATAATGCTCTATAACCTCGCTCTCTTTTTCTTTTTCTTTCACAGCCTTTGCAACCTTCTTCTCTTGCTTGCTTAGATCTATCTTATCTATTACTTTCTTTCCTTTCGAACATTCTGCGCATACATTCATTACGGCCCCTTCCACCTCGACAACATAGATCATGTTCGTTTCCTTTCCACAAATCTCGCATTCCATAAGAACCACTGGCTTCGCTAAAGACTAATAAAACAAAATAAATATAAATATATAAAAGTTGAAGAATTAGAGTGCTGTTTATGGTTATGAAAAATAAGCTTAGAATAGGCAAGATTGGAAGAGCCATACTAAACATTATAATGGTTGTGTTTACAATTGCTGTGTTAGCTTATCTTTACCTTTCAAATGGGAATATCTTGCTAAGATGGCTTTATGCAATAATAACCTTAGGCATAAGCGGCGAGCTTATACTGCTTCTAAACAAATTCAAAGGCGCTTATGGAGCTTATATGCTAGGTGGCAAGCACGGCATAGGCTTTATAGAATGGCTTTCAAAAAAGCACAAAAAGGCATGGCTCTACCTTGCTGAATGGGGCTTAACAATTAGCCTTGGAATAGCTGCATTGTTTATATTCAAGTATATTAACAAAAAGGTTTTTGCGCTTGGCATTGTAAGCCTTGTGCTCTTGCTTTTTCTTGTATTGCCATATACCTATATCTCAATGAGCTTTCTCAATATACCACAAGTCACAGGCAAGATAAACGAAGCCATAGCAAACAGCACCATCGCTCCTACACCTAATTATTATGGCTATTTGCTTGATGCAATAAGCATAGCTGGAGGTTTTGCAACACTCGCTGCAGGCTCAATAATATATAATGGTGTTTCAATACTAGTATCAACGCTTTCATTCCTGCCTACGCTTGCTAGTGGCAGACCTAACTATAGCATTCTAAACAACCAGATAGCTGGAGTTGCGCCTATAATACCTGGCATAACAATGCCTCTAGCAGCAGGCATAGTGGCTCTTGTTATACTTTTAATTATACATGAATTTTCACACGGCGTTTTGGCAAGGATAGCAAAAGTAAGGCTAAAGTCTGTGGGGGTTCTTTTATTTGGCATTATACCGTTGGGTGCATATGTAGAGCCAGATGAAAAAGAGCTAAAGAAGCTAAGCAAGGAAAAGCAGGAAAGGATGTTCGTTGCGGGAATAGCATCAAACATGCTCGCGAGCATAATCTTCTTTATAATAATGATAGCTTTGCTTCCAGAGCTGAGCAATGTAATGCATACTTATGTTAGTGTTGTAGCAACAATACCTGGCTATCCAGCAAACAATGTGATAGCACCTGGCTCAATAATATTAAAGTGGAATAACTATCCGATAGAGAACCTTTCAAGTTTTAAGGTAGCTGCAGCTAATGATAAGCCTTTCTCAACGATAAGCGTTGAGACAAACAAAGGCACATATATATTCAAGACAAACCAGACAGGTAAGATAGGCGTTTATGTGCAAGAGAATTATGCACCAACAACATTGTTTGGCTCATTCATATACTTTATTTTTACAGTCTCTGCGCTTTCTTTTCTGCTAAACCTGCTTGTGGGTATAGTAAATTTGCTGCCAATACCGGGCTTTGACGGCTGGCAGATATACAGGCTAGAGGCAAGCAAAAAGGTAGTAAATGCATTGGCAGCAATAGTTTTAATTGCACTCATTCTAAATGTAGTGCCCTGGTTCTGGAGCATATAATTTGCTTCAATCCACGACAGAAATTCTCCTCCAGCTCTCGTTTTATAAATCTTGAGTATTATTTTATCAACAGAGCAATGAGCACAGATACCTTTTTATTTTTTTTTGATAGTATAATGTGAGGGTATGAAAACTTTTAGGAAGAAGCTTTTAGGAAAAACTTTCATCAAAGCACAATCTGCGATGGAATATTTAATGACATACGGTTGGGCTATACTTATTATAAGTGTAGTCCTTGCAGCTCTTTTCCAGCTTGGCGTTTTTAATCCCATGACATTTGCGCCGAAGGCGCCACCTGGCTCATGCCAGGTCTTTAGGCCAAATGGTCCTTACACAACCTCTTTCATAAACCTTGAAGGCGTATGCAGCGGCGAGCTGCCACAGTATGTAGCTCAGTTTAACGGTTCTCAATATTTAGTTGTATCAAATTTTAACATTTCACCTACAGGAATAACAGTCACTGCGTGGGTAAAACCAAACATAAATAACTACGGCGAGGTAATAAGGGATTGTAATGATTATGGTCTAGGCTTTGCTGATGGCCCTACATCCGTAAGGTTTTTTGTTGATTCGCAGTGGGGAGACGCTTCTGGTGGTTATCCGAACAATGGCAACTGGGAATTTATTGCAGGTACTTATAATGGATCATATGTAGCTCAATGGCTTAATGGACAAATGTTAGGCGAAGAGTCTTCTAATGTAATTTTGAATACCGCAACAGGATACTCTTATATAGCTACTAGTGGCCAGTGTGCTTCATATACTTACGTTGGTGAGATATCTAATATTCAAGTCTACAACACATCTCTTTCAGCAAATGAAATTCAAGCACTTTACTTAGAAGGTATAGGTGGTGCGCCTATAAACTTACAACATCTTGTTGCATGGTGGCCATTAAATGGCAATACAAACGACTACAGTGGCAACGGTGACAATGGGCAGAATACAAATGGCAGAGGAATCACTTTTGTAAGCAACTGGTATAGCGGCTACACACCACCATAAAAACATACCAATACGAATTAAAAATCAAAACCACATTTACCAAGGAACAGCCTTAAGCTTTGCCTTGTGTGCGAACTTGTTTGTGAGCTTGTGCAAAATGCCTGTTAGCACAATAATAAAAAGTAAGCCGAGCAAATTCGGCATGTGGCCTGCTGGATAGGCAAGAAGAAGAGCAAATACAAGGAAGAGATATTGGTCGAGCAAAGGCATGCCATATCCTGATTCTATGCCCAATCTTCTCTTTATGAAGCTTCCAAGAAGATCGCCAATATGCGTGCCGAATGATTGCAAAATGCCGATTATGAGCATGTATGGCAGGAATATAGCTTCTACCATCGCTACTATTATACCGCTTGCTATTCCAGAAATTAAGCCCCTTATTGTTTTGTGGGGCCCAAAGATGGGCTTGCCTCTGAACTTCTTGCCAAAATCTAAAGGTTTGCCACCTCCAAATATTACTGGAGCCCCGTTAGCAACATATGCTGGCAGTATATAAATTATAGGGTATACAAAAATAGGGTAAAGGTTTATCTAACCACCTAGCCTGCCTTCTGCAACCTTCTTTGAGCCACCTCCAGAGAAGTTGCCTAGCTTTTCCTTTGCAAAATCTATTGCACTTTTATCACTTGAACTTATGCAGACAAAGTAGCTCTTTCCCTTTATCAATGCTACACACCTTCTCTTTTCTGTTAGCTCACTTGCTAAAGCACGCATGAGCTCTACAGGCGCATCAAGCTCTATCACATATTCGCTCTTCTCTTCCATCTGCTCTGCTATCTTCTTAGCTGCTATATCCACTGTTTTCTTGTAATTATCAAAGAGCTCTTTCTGCTTATCCTTTAATGCTAGAACACCATCATATATCTTTTCATTCGCTAGATTAAGCAAAGGCGAAAGCTTTTCAAATTGAGAATGCTCCATCTCAAAATAATCTAATGCTGCTGGTCCAGCCACGTATTCCAATCTTACAATTCCATCGTGTACCCTGCTTGTATTTATTACTTTTATAATTCCAAGCAGATGCTCTCTATTAACAGCATGCAATCCGCCGCATGCCTCTGCATCTATCAGCTTGCCGTCCTTCGATGTTATTATAACTATTCTCATCTTCTTTGCTGGAATGCCGTGGCCCTGGTATATTGTGAAACCAAATCTTCCTTCTGCCTCGCCACGCTCCATCTCTTCAACGCTTACCTTAATGCCATTGAATATCTTCTCATTCGCTTTTCTTTCTATCTCCTTTACCTCAGCTTCGCTCAGCTTATCATAATGCGCTATATCTATATGCGCCTTGGTAAAGCCTTTGTTTGAACCTTCTTGCCATGCGTGCTTGCCTAGCACTTCTCTGCATGTAGCGCTTATAAGATGAGTAGCTGTATGGTGAGCGATAAGCCTGTTTCTTCTCTCTACATCAACCTTAGCTTCAGCAAGCTCGCCAACCTCAAATTTGTCTTTGCCTTCTACACGCTCCTTCATTATATGCACTATTATATCACCAAGCTTCTGAACATCTATTACTTCTATACCATTTATTGTGCCGTGGTCTGCTTCTTGACCGCCACCTTCTGGATAGAAAGGTGTTTTGTCAAGGACAAGATAAGTATCTTTAACAAAAAGTATTGTGCTCTTTGACTCTGTGGCAAAAGAGTAGTAAAGCTGCTCTGTCTTTGGAAGCTCTGGCAACTCTATTTTTATCTTCTTTCCCTTCTCTTTCCTTGCAAAATCGCTCTCTATAATGCTAGAGTATATGTTCTCTGGTATCTCAATGCTCAACCCTTTCTCCTCTGCAATGCTCTTAAGAAATTCTGGGGTAACGCCATGGCTTTCATAAAGGTTTTTAATGGTCTCTGCATTTATCTCCTTCTTTTTAGCAAGAAGGTCAGAAACAATCTTTCTTGCATGCTCCTTGCTGTTATCATAGCGCTTCCTCTCTATCTCAATAACCTTTCCGAATATATCTATATTTTCGCTAAGCTCAGGATAAAGAGGTTTAAGCTCATTCGCTAAATGTTTCGCAAGCTCCGTAATATCTATATCAAATTTGTATTCATCAATGAATGAGAAAGACCTTCTTAGTATAACCCTTAAGTTATAGCCGCCACCTATGTTTGAAGGAAGTGCGCCATCGGTAATAGCAAAGAGAAGGGTTCTTGTATGGTCAAGTATGGAATAAAGTGCCTGCAGCGGCCTGAGCTCGTTTCTATATACTTCTTTTGTAATGCCTGTCTTTTCAAATATTTCATGCTCCAGCTTAGCTAGATCTTTTACCTCATCAGCATTTAAGCTACCAGCAAGCTCTGAAAAGCTATGTAATAGCTTTCTGTCATATTTTATACCTAGCTCTTTCCTAAGCCTTTCTAGCTCATCATGAAAAACAGCTTCGTATGCATTCTCATGTCCTGTGTAAAACCAGAGAAGCCTCTCAAAGCCCCAGCCAACATCAACAACCTTTCCGGGTAGCTCTGATACCTTGCCATTGAATGACTGGAATTGTGTAAACACACTATTTACAAGCTCATTGCCCTGAGAGAAACTTTCTAAGCATGGACCAAATTCTGAGAAATCACCCATGGCCCAAACATCTTCATGGTAAAGAAGCTTCTCTTTTTTAACACCAAGAACCTTTGTAAGGAATTCGAAGTTGAGCTCAATGGTTTTGTCTCGCCAGTAACCTTCTTTAGGCCAGTTGAATGCGTGCTGGCCTGCCATCATAAAGCTTGTGAAGTGCCTGCCTGTAACGCCAACGTTCTCTATGTCACTAAATCTTAAGCAGATCTGCGGAACAATAAGAGGATTAGCAGTATATTCAAAGTTCATAACCCCATTCTCAAGCCTTTGGAAATCCTGTATGCTTGCTATTGTAAAGTAAAGATCTTGCCTCCACCTGCTTACCACAGGATACCTTTTTATTACCTCATGCCCGTTCTTTCTAAAGAATTCTTCGAACTTCTTCCAGAAATCAACATACTTAATGTTTATAGGCTTCTCCTTGAAGAATGTATATTTTGTATGAGATGGATTATCGCAGGTATCTCTATCTTCTATACTCCAGAAATACCTTCCGCAGATTCTACATCTTCTTCGCTTAAAGCCTTCTCTCTCAAACAGCTCTGTTGAATAATAATCCTTGTAATGCTTAGAAAACTCTTCTCTAAGCGCCTCTTTATTAAGTTCCATTGTACCAGACCTTGCATTCCTTTCCATAAAAACGGCAGAACCTGCACTTCCATTTCTCTTCTTCGCTTACAGGTCTTGCCTTAACCTCGCCATTCCAATATTTCATAGCATATATTAAAATCTTTTTGAGCTCTTCATCATTATATTTGAATTTCATTCTCTGCACTTCTTCTCCTGTAAACCTGTCTATATAATGAAGCTCAAGCTCATCGCTTATTGGTGGAAGCGTATAAATTTCATCAAACATCTTTTTATGAATGCTTTCAATGCTAAGGAGATTGCTTTCAATGCCCAGAGCCTTAAGCTGGTCTAAAAACCTTTCTGAAAGAGGCTTCAAGCCTTTAAGGTAAGCATTCTCGAAGTTTTCATGGGTATAGCTTCTGCTTACAATCTCGTTGAGCATGTGCTTATATAGCATCGCCTGCACCCTATGTGGTTTAACAACAGCCTCATTTATCGCATATCGTGTCTCCCTTGTCTTAACCTCGACAACAACAACCTTTCCATTTACAAGCTTTAGTTCGTCTATCTTTCCGTTAATCTTAAAACCATTTATAGAGCCAAATATTCTTATTTCTCTTCCAACCCCTCTTTGCTTTAACCCTTTAAGGGCCAGATAATTCTCATACAGCTCTTTATATAAAA
>Ga0081529_116880_pt1 | contig 18960 bp, 35 predicted proteins | sample EchGeymetagenome_FD_71012 | JGI IMG/M metagenome (GOLD analysis project Ga0081529, IMG submission 71012) | Ferrous microbial mat and aquatic microbial communities from Echinus Geyser, Yellowstone National Park, USA - transect B T=78-80 C v2... ...
GTTTCGTTCTGTTGATTTTTGTGCAGTTCTGTGTTTAATTCAGTTCTGTTCTGTTTCTGTTCTGTTTTTGAATTAAGTTTAGGTCCAGGGGTCTTGTAATTGTTTTTTCTTCCGTTCTGTTCTGTTTTTGAATTAAGTATAGGTGCCGCACTGTCAGAAATTCAAAGGAAACTTTTTATAGTCTGATCATGGAGATGAAAGTAGTGAAAAAAATGGGAGAGGAAACGGGAAAAGAATCTGGGTTTAAAACCAGGTTAGAAGAGGACGTAAGGAAGAGGGAAAGGTTTTTTGTAGACATATACATGACGGATTTTTCGAATTGGCTAGGCATGAAAGATACACAGACGATAGAGAAAGAAGGATACATACTCTATATAGCAGATGGATATATGATAAACGTGTTTCTAGAGTATAGTGGTAAAAAAATAGTAGTTGATGAGAACAAACTCTATTACCTGTTAGTCGTGAGGTTTGTAAACGGGTACAAGGTCATGATATACGAGTATGCTAATGATGTTCTAGTGGAGTTTAATGATCCGCTATATTCCATGTATATAAAGCAGATAGCAGACATAAACAGTCTTATCTCAAGTGCCTATCACAATTCAGTAGTCTTATCACACACATTTAGGGATATTACGGAATACTATACTGAGTATATCTCTAACATCAAGTAGGGGGCTGAGGACTAATGGTGCAGAAAAAAACGATATGGATACGTTGGGATATACCGGTACAGTCAAAGGTGTATGAGGAGATAGGGAAGGTAATGGTCCAGATCCTTCAAGTCACACATGAGGTGCAATATGCTGACTCTGAGGGTGCCATAATGCATGTGATCACAGAGGGTGAAACTGAGGAGTGGGTCAAGGAAATGAGAGAGGCTCTCTATTATGTAGATGTTTGGTTAGAGGGTGAGGACCCTGATGAGATTCAGAGAGAGAGGATACTCAGATGGGCTAACAAGGAGGACCTAGATGTAATACGAGAAGAGGAAGAAGAGGAGTAAGTGATTTTTTTCTTCTTTCTTTCTGTCTTCTGATAGAAGAAAGTCTTTTAAACTGTTAGATGGCATATCTGTGTAGGGGAAAAAAATGGAGAATAGAGTGGGTAGGAATGAGTTCATAAATCAGGTACTTCTAAAGGTAGAAGAAGGAAAGGTTTTTTTGAGTAAAAACGGGATAAAGTTAAATACAAAATGGGACAACATCAGGATAATGAATGATAGTGTCAGTATCTCTTTCGATAATTCATATATAAGGCTGAACAGTATATTAAGGGAAATCATGGTGATGGATCTGGAAAAAAATGAAGTATATGTATACGAATATGGTCAGGATCATATAAAAATAGAAGTTATGTCAGATGCATGCCATATAGAAATGCAAGTGTCGAGTGTTAAGCCGATATCGCTAGAGGCATTAATGCGGATGCTAGTATCCGCATCAATACCATACTCTTCAAGATATTTAAACCGATTGGATATAGAATATAGCAAATATACAGATATCAAATATGATAGTCAGCAGGGATTGACATTAATGTATGGTGACTCAGAATTTATCGTCATGGACAATAAAATAATTGTAAACGGTCTAACTATAGATATCAGTAATCATTCATATTTCATCAGTTTTGAGAAGGGAGTAATGAGCATCATGTTCTAGTCTTTTTTAATTGTGTTCTTCTGCTTAGACATGATAAAGGGGGTATGGTGAAATGCAAATTGTTACAATCAAAGTGAAGAGAGAGTTGGTACAACTTATAGATTTGTATGCCATGAATCATGGATATAATAGAAGTGAAGTCATCAGAATGGCTATAGTAGAATTTCTGAGTGTAAGAGGTGTAAAAGTGAATGGCTAATTTTTTTAGAACTTCTAGGTCACTGATAATTATCCCTGACGATATACCAGGTAGACTGGTGATCTTTACACTTGGTGGTAGGCTAGTCTACAGATATCAGACAGTCAGAAGGATAATCACAAAGAACGGAAGGGAAGCATATGTGTATAGATTTGCCCGTTTACCATGTACAAAAAAGCCGAATGAGCCTGATTTTCAGATATGTATGATTTCAGAGTTAGAATATTGTGAGCATGAGATAGGTAGTAGATATAATAAGCATCCGTTAGCGTTTAACTATACAGAGTGTAAGCCAATTTATTTAGAAGACTACAATACATTAGATGACCTGTCAGAGGAAATAAATGATAGTCTGAATGATCTGGTTGTGGGGTATAGTAGTTTCATATCATCATTTGGTGAGTCGATTGAAGAATTAGCACATGAAAGCACACAGATAAATGTATGTAATCTATTGTCAGATGAGGAGACGATAAGCCATGACTATTGTTAATGTGCTAAGAGTAGATATAGACAAACCGTTTGACTATCTAGACAAAGTGTTTTATGGCAATCTGACTCTCAGAAATTTACTAGTCTGGAGGATATTCTATGTGAGTAAAGTCTTCAGTCAGAAAGTAGAAAGTCTAGAGTTCAGAAGGTCACTGTCTGGTAACATACACATCTATGTTACTATTAGTCCAGGCATTCAGAGGACGTTAGTGCCTCTTGTGCAATTCATTATGGGTGACGATATAATGAGGGCTATGATGAATTTGAAGAGGAAGGGGAAGGGTAACTATTTGTTCAGTTACGGCAATACAGACGTAGACAGGTTTTTAGCGGAAAGGCAGGTAAAAAGGAAACAGAAAGCTTTAAATAGGAAAGAAAACAGAGGGAAAAAAGGGGAAGAAAATGGGTAAAACCCAAGTCGAGAAGAAGGAAGAAAATAAGCCCGAAAGTAAGTCGGGCATAAGGGAAAAAATCCAAAACTGGATAAATGACGCAAAGAAAAGAGGTACGTGGCAGACATTGTTACTGAAACAAATAGGGAACACAAGAGTGAACGTAGTAGTAACGCCAGATGGGAACGCACTCCTAAAAATATTTGTGAACAGACCACAGAACGGCATAATCTTCAGTTTGTCAGAGTTAGAAGATATAAAGAAGGCAATAGAGATAGTAGAGGGAATTAAAGACCAACTAGAGCAGATATCAGAGTTCAAAAACGCTAGAGTCAGTATAAAGGGTACCAAGGGTGTGTTAGATGAGTAAGTTCTCAGAAAAGGTAGAAAGACTCAAGAAATCAATCTTAGGTAGACTGGAAGAGCGGGATATAGTTTCTGTAGATATTGCTAGCAAAGGAAATGTTTTTGTCGGCTTACTCGGATTTAGGCAAGATGATAGAAAGGTAGTAGTTATTTACGTTCGAGGTCAGAACATTAAGAGAAGGTTGTACATAAACTTGGAGGAGGTCGATAATTACATAAGGATGTTCGAGTTTCTGAAGAAGCATAAGGAAGAGTTAGAGAAGATTGTGGGTAAACCGCCAAGAGGCGGTTCCGCACCAGATATAGATGAAATAGAGGGGTCAGAAGAAGAGAAGACAGAAGAGGAGTCAGAGGAAGAGAGTAGAAAGACAGAAGAGAAGAAACAGAAGAAGAAACAGAAAGAGGCAAAGGAAGAGATAGAAGAAGAAGATGAGCTATGACATTCGTAGAAGATTTTTTGTCAAAATACACTTTTTCTTATAACCCGAGAAACATAGAGTCTCTGTTATTAGGTCTAGGTCTCCGAGACACAGAAGGGGCAAAGAAGGCGATAAGGCTAGGTGCTGACCAGAAATACTTCAATATTTACATGGCATATAACGATAAAGCAAAGTTGATAACTAGGATAATGCAGTTCAATACGGATAAGTATGGGGTAAGACTGACATTTCAGAATGGACTGTCTGTTAAGCTGTCACCGAAGTTAATAGCAGAAACTGCTGATGATTTTTACGATACATTAGACCAGTGGTTTATAGTGTCGGTAGAAAAGGATGAGATTGGTATAATGGTAAAATCAGTGAAACCAGTGAAACCGAAAATTGATGTGGAGATAGATGAGGACTTCTTAAAGAAAATTGAGGCTGAGATACCACTGTATATATTTTTAATGGCGTCTTTCGGTTACAAGGTACCACAAAAAACAGAGTACTCAGTATACAGAGACTACATACTAGGGAGATTCATACATCTGTTCAGACCAACTAGCAATATTCCGTTACATATTGCAGAACTTAGTAACCGAGGGACTGGAAAGACTACGACTTTTCTCATCATGAGAGACTTTCTTGGTTACTACTATACAACAGAACCGCCTACATTGCCGTTCTTGGTTTTCGATTCAAAAACGAAACAGCAGGGGATAGTTGCCACAAAGAACGGAATGGTCCTTGATGAGGTGCAGGACTGGACTGGAGACAGGGTTAAACAGATAGTGTCAGTTCTAGATACAGGCATGGAAAACTGTACATGGAATAGGGCAGTATCTGGAAGCAGTGAAACGATCAATAGATGTCTACCAATTGTATTTCTAGGGAACGAAAACCATATTAGTATTGATTTCTACCAGGCACCAAGTAGTCTGGAACAATACATAGCAGAAAAGTCAGCCATGTTAGAAGAGGTACTGTTAAGCAAGTATTCTGATATCTTTCCAACACGGGCATTTTTAGACCGATTTGCTAGGATAGCCGTGGGGAATAATTTCCCAAGTTACACAGAGACAGTTACGGGTAAAGTGTTATTCCCGACAATTTTGAGAAAGTTAATCAGAGAGTTACAGAAACGTATAGACAAAGAGGTACCTTTGAACAATGACTACGAAGGAAGGACCAGAAGAAGGATAGAAGATGTAGGGCAAGTACTGAAAGGACTAGGGACCGAGTTAGATAAACCAGAACTAATATATGGATGGACCAGGTTCGTAGGGGTTAGCTGAGGAAATGTTTAAATATTACAAAAATCACAACTAAAAACGGTGAGAAAAATGGAGAACGTAGAAAAGAACACGGAGAGGTATGTAAAAATCGGCATAGATAAATATACATACGACCTGTTCAGGACAGAGAAGGAAAAATGGAGAAAAAAGACGGGGAGGGTACTAGACAACAGTGATATACTATTAGTCTTAGTACATAGGAGTAGAGCGTTAGAATGCTTAGAGAGTGATAAGGGTAAGACGGTGGAAGAATGCAAAAAACAGATGAGTTTGCAGACTTACTGAAAAGCACAATAGAGAATAAGTTCAAAGAACTCTCAAAGCCTATTGAGCAGTTACAGTACCTTACAGTTACACAGATTTCACAATGTCCAAGAAGAACCTGGTATCAACTCAAAAAAGGGGGAGTTGATCTCGCAAGTGAGTACGCAGACATGGGGATAGCATTCCATCGATTGGTAGAGGATGCAGTTAAGAACAGAAACGAACTAGGCACTTGTTATACAGAAGTAGACATAGTGAAACAGTTCTATGGCATTGAAGTCAGGGGAAGAATAGATACAGTCTGTATCAGCAGAAATGCATACAGAATAATAGAGTTTAAGACAACAAATATGTCAAATGGGTTCAGAGGAATAGAAGAGAGCCACTTAAGGCAGGTAAGTTTTTACTGGTATTTAACTGACAATCAGCCACTCAGAAAAGAATTGTATCTAGTATATGCGGACAGAAGAAATGCAGAAGTCAAGGTCATTAATTTAGGATATAACAATATATTGAAACGTACACAGTTACGAAAGAGAGTAAGTTATCTGGTCAAAACTTTCAATGAAAATAAGCTAGCAAGAGCAGAACCAGGAAGAGCCTGTGCATTCTGTCCTTATAGGGGGGTATGTAAGGCGTGGAAATGATCACGATTCTAAGACGAAAAAATAAAACATATCTGATAGTCAGTTTTAATGGGTTTATGACAGTAACAGACTGTAAAAGTCTGAATAAAGTGCAGAAGGATCTGTTAAGACAGGCATATAGAAAAACGAAGAACGAAACAGACAAAGCATTAATTAATGTCTGTTTGCAGAATCGGTTAAATCAGTAAGTCTTTTTTCTATTTGTTTTAAGTCATAGTCTATCTGTTCATATAACTTTTTGTCTTTCATTGGAATTGATGCAAAAACTAATCTCAGTATCTCTACTTCTTCTCTCTGTATCTCAAGTACTGGTTTAAGATAATTATCTATCTTATTACTTATTACCTTCACTATCATTCTGTATATTTTATACATACTAGTAACTACAGTCACTATCGTAGCTAACATGAAATATATATTACTTATCTCCAGTGGCAATAATACTCACCTTACTTGGTAAGTTATTTAGTTCGTCTATGGTGTAACCCTTACTCAGTAAGTAGTTTACTATGTAAATCAATGCTTTTATTGTTGTGTTAAGTCCTATGTCATTGTCTCTCTGTATGTTATTCTTTATATTTAACAGCATATTATATGTCTGTTTATCTAGTCTTATAGATAGTCTATACTCTTTTCTCTCTGGAAATGGTTCTAGTAAGTTATTGAGTTCTGGATGAAACAGATGAATATGTATCTTAAACTCTTCAAACGTGTGAAACTTCAGTCTGCACGTAGTACATACATATGTCATGACTGCTCAACCTCATAGTTATCTGAGATAAACTTGGGCAGTAGACTGAAATACTGCTCAAATAACCTCGGATAGTCTGTTAAAATGAATTTTCGTATCCTTGACAACATGGTAACATCTCTATTATATATTGAGAACAGTCTATATAACTTATTCTGGTAGACTGCAGAGTAAGTAGAACCAAGTTTTACTATTTTTGTGTAACCCAGGTATAAGATATCTGTAGTTCTGACAAGAGAGAGATTGAAGATATGTATCTTATCAAGAACTTCAAGTGGACTGATCACAGTTGCTAGTTCTTCTATCGCTCTTATAGCTACATCATATCCTCTGATTGTATATGCCTCTGTACTTCTGTTTATATAATTAAACTGTTTATCTAGTGGTAGTCTTTCTTTCATCGTCTGGTAAATGTCTAATCCATATGTCTCATCAAAAGTTACTGCTACAATACTGTGGTTCTGTTTGCTTATAGTCTCAGCATACGGAATATGATACTTTAGATTAAAAGACAGAAATGTAGAAAATAATTTCTTCAGACTATCATTTAACCTCTGTTCCAGAATTCTTTGTCTGAAAGACATGAATAGATATAAGAAAAAAGACTATATTACTTTTACACTCTGAGACCTACTCCACCTAGCAGACCTTTCAGGAAGGATCCAATCACAGGCATGCTGAATATCAGTTTTATTACTATATATGCCCCTATTAAGTCTCCGATAACAGTGCTGAACGAGTCTACTCCTTGCAATATTCCAGTAGCTACATCATATGCTACTTGTAATGCGTGGTTTGCGAGGTTTGACGCACTGTTTGTGACTGACATATTTGATCTAAGTACAATGTAGTGAGAAATGTATATATACTTTAGGCTTCTTTTTTTACTTGTGATATCAGAATCAATTCAAAACAAACTAAATGAAATCATCACAGAGTATAAGAAGAGAGGGATAGACTTAGGAGTAGTAACAAATGTTGATGAGGTAAGCTTATTTTTCGATACCTTTCAGTACGCAGAGGCAATAAAGAAGAAAGTAATAGAACTGGTAAGACAGTCTGGAGCAGGAAGGGCAAAAATAGACTTTAAGTCAAACGGGTATGTGATAAAGTTCATCATTCAAAGAGGATACTACAATAAAAACACCATAGAGAAGCTCAAGAATCTGATAGACTACTTACATGAGCAGAAGATCAGATGTGGGTACCAGATTAAGGGTGACTTAGTATTTGTCATGTCACTCACTGACTTTCTGAAGAAGATAAGCGATGATGTCAAAGAGAAACTAAAAGATGAAAGAGTTAAAATTGATAGCGTCCAGGAGTACACTAAGTATATAGTGGTGATAAAAGTTGAGCAGTAAACAGGCACAGAAATTTGTAGTAACAGACCCAGAGCTAAGCAAGTATGTTGAATGTATTGACTTACTAGACGAGTGGAAACAGATAATAGACAAAGCAAGAAGAACCATATTTTCACTGGATCCAGACTTTAGAAGAGAAGTATATGCCAATGTCAGTATGCTGATGGGTAACGATAACGATCCTGTAAAACAGGTCGTGTATAAATTTGTCCAAGACAAACTAGAAAGCCGAATAGGTAGTAAAAATGAAAAAAGTAGTTTTAACTATATACCTATACCCGATAAAATTGTAAGTTGCATAGATCTACTTAAATCAGCAATTATGTTTGATAAGGTATCACAGAAATATGGAGATGTAGATGAGTTAGAAAAAGAAGAAAAAAGCTCTAATAGTTCGCAGTAATGAAGTCTGCTATTTTCTGTGCTACCTCTTGGCTTATTCCTGTTCTACTGGAGAATGCTGATATTGCACTATTTATATACTCTGCAATCATGTCACTAGAAGCTGACCCTGCTTTCATCTTTAGATAGCTCTTTAATAGTCTTTCAGCAAATGCTATATACATACCCCATTTTATGTTTGATATTCCGCTAGCTTTACAGATTTCTTTTACTGCTACTCTAAGTTTGTGGTATGGCATGAATCCAGTCTCCCATTGTGCTGTCTGATTTGCCGTTACAGCCTCTGCCATCTCTGAAGGAACTATTCCGCCTATCGACCTGTAGATATACTGTTTGTACTTATACCTGTCTTTCGAATCTTGCCTGTATTGCTTATTCACCATTAGCTACCACCTCCCATTACAATAGGTACGACCGCATTATAAATTGTATCTAATACTGTGACATCCAGTCCATATACATCACCATACTTCGATTCTAAATCTGTCTTTGAAGCTTCATTAGCAGTATTAGGCTCTGGTGAGCTATTTCTATTCTTCCAGACTTGATGTGCTAATTCTTCTGCAAAAGCTATGTAACCTATATAGTCCTCTGTTGCTACCTTATTAGTCTTTAACACATCCAAGGTTTCACTTCTGACTTTCGACATCATATCATTATACTGTTTCCATTCTGCTGTAATTGATTCGGTCACAGATTTTGCCATATCTTCTGGTATTAGACCTCCTAAATTCCTCCACAGATAGAGTTTTGTCATGTATCTATCTGTAGAGTCCTGTCTAAGCTTCCTGTTTAACTTTGCCATGGTACCTCTATGTAATGTTGACAGACTGGATATTATATTTGTTTCGGAATACAGTGTTCATATATCGTGGTCAGTATCCATATTTTCAGACTTATAGACTTTCATCTAAGCTGAAGATTAGACGTAACCTATATTAGACCGTATAATACAGACTTAATTTGGTCATCATGTTAGAGATATATTCGTCTTGTATAGGATGCAGTTACGACTATCTGTCATCACTATATGAGCAGTATTTTAGAAAATATGGAATTGAGTCAAGGTATATAGGCACTTTAATCAGACCAGTACATTCTAAAAAATTCTTGTTAGATGATATTCTTCACGGTGCTTTTCAGTTAGCAAGACAAAGAAAGACAGTAGACTTTTTTAGAGGAGACAGTGTACTATACCCTTGGTCTGACTTTCATATAGATAGTATACTTATAGTTCCAAGTAACTGGAACGCAGAGCAGTATGGTAAATATTTCAGAAAAACGTATGTCTTACCTCACTTTGTAAATGATGATGCAGTAGAGATGGTAGTAAGAAATCAAGAAAGACTGAAAGAAGAGAAACTTAAGAGTATAAGATATCAGTTCCTTACGATAGGGCATAACAATGACTTTGACAGAAAGGGAATAGTTTTGGCGAAAAGACTTATGGAAAGACTAGGTATATCTAATAAACTGTTTTGCTATAGTAATGAGCCATTCTGTAATAAAGAACATCGACTATCAGAAGTAAGTAAATACAGAGAATACTATAAAGCTAGATTTTATGTGAGTCTATCCTACTCAGAGAGTTTCGGTGTGACTCCATTTGAGGCAATAGCAGTTGGCACACCGATAATCTATCCTAACTGTCATGCGTATGCCGAGTATTTTAAAGGTGAAATCGGAATACCGATAAACTGTCAGGGTCATACCGTGATGAAAATTGCAGACAAGGACTATAATATCTGGTACTTCGATATTGATGAAACAAAAGATATTATACAATACGCTGACTCAATGTCAGATGAGGAATATATAGATATGTCAATAAAAACATATGAGTTTGCAAAGCAGTTTTATGCTAAGAACATAGTACCCAGATTAATAGAGATATTGAAAAGTCAGTGATTTTCGAGTATAAGGAATAAGTCTATCCGTTTTTCCATGCAGTAGTTGTATAGTAACATAAATACTTCGTTGAATGTATAGCTAGTGCCATGGTCTACTGCTACCATAGGTGGTCTTTTCATCTTTATCAGAAGTCTGCTTTCTTCTGTAATTACTTCTGTTTCGGTAAGTACATTTAGATACTGTTTTACGGCTTCAATACCATTAGCTATAATTTTCCAGCCTTGATTTTCTAGTGGTCTCAGTTTTGCTTTTTTCCCTCTTACAGTCTCAACTTTGTACCATGAACCGTTTAGAAATACTTCCTGTCCTATTCGTACTGAATCTCCTACAGGTAGTTCTACAGTCTTATACTTTACTTCTGTAAGTTGGGTTCTTGTAAGCATTAGTCTTTGTGTCTGTTCATTTTTGTATAGTCTGAACTCCTCTAGCAATTAACGTCACCTCTTTCTCATTGTACATGACTAGAAACTTATCTCTAGCTTTTCTGGTTACTATATTGATAAAACTAGACAATGGCAATTTACAATGATAGCAGTCGGAACACATTGCACCTAACTGTTTCCAGTCAGCTAACTTTACCTTTTCAGAAGACAGATATATCATAGACCCTTTTCGTTCAGCATGTACATTGAGTTTTTCAAGTGTAGAAAACATAGAGTCAAGAAACTCATCAATTGGGATGACTATCTTATTTTTGTCTACAATCATACTTATATCCCAGTAGAACAGAAATAAAAACATGTCAGCACAGACACAATGTGACCTAACGTCATATGACGCAATGTATTACCTCCAGACAGGAGATTTACAGATAGCGGTTTCTGGGTTTGTCTCGCCAAACTCGTCATTTCAGTACTCTGGAAATGAGTTTCAGCAATTACTACAGAGCCTAGGCTTAATAATAATCTGGGTATATAATGTGAACGGACAAATACACATCTACACTATAGGATGGCAACCAGTTTTCTATTCACTGCAGAATGCATGTAGAGTGAATATCTACTTCAGACTGTGGACATTAGTACAGATTCAAGGTGCATGGCTAGCATCAGAGATAATGAATATACCAGTAGTGCTAAAGAATACAGGAGGTCAGTTTGTAGGGACATTCATACCTCTCCACTTGTTGGGGTTTGCAATAGCTAATTTTCCTTCATTTTCAAGTGGGTCTCAAAGTTATACTAACATGTTAGCCTCACAAAGTAATGGAGCAATATCAATAGCCCCAACAGTCCCTACTGGAATATTTCCGTCAATACAGAAAACAGTACCCTATTTTATAACACTAGGGTTCGAAGAAAAAACAGGTAACTATACTTTAACACAACCAGGTTCTAATAATGTCACTGTTACACTAAACGTGCCTATAGAAAATGGTATACCATCAGAAGTGCTTGTAAACATACAGATCTTATTATATGTTGGAGAGTATTCAAGTTACTCTAACATACTTGGACAGAATGGGCTTTCAAGTGTAGGTGCAGGAGTAAATGCGAATGTGCCTGTTATGGCGATAGTGTACTTTGATACTCAGCAATATATTCAACAGAATGTAGTGAGTCAGTTGAATGTTACAATACAGTTATACGCATTAATCTGGGTAGGGATATCTACTGCGAACTTTGTAATATTACCCGAAATAACTCAAATTCTACAGATGTCCACTATAACTCTACCTCCACAATCAACTCCCGTTCAAGTATATCCAACTCCAACAGTAGCCATTCCCAGGGTAATAAGCCTCATAACATATGCTGGTGTACCATACATTTACAATCAGTATTTTCCGAGTTTATTTAATAACAGCCCCTCACTAACAACAGAGAATGGTGTTTCGCTAGTTGCATATCCTACGATATCACAAATGACGCCCATATCTGAATCCAATGTGGCATTTTTACTGTCGAATCAAAATGCAGATTTCGCAGATTTACTGTCACTAAACTTTGGATTACTTAACTTAACACCACAACAGAAGATAAGTCTCGCAAATCAGTACTCATATATGACAGTCCAGTGCCAACAGCTAATAATAAACAGACCATTATATGAACAGTGCATACAAAACGCTAATAATAATCTCAACAACTATAGATCAACATCGCTATCCACCGTAATCTCAAATTTACCGATAGATGAAATCTTGGTCATTATAGGTGGAGTAGTACTACTGTTAGTCGGTACATTATCGTTATTTGCAACAGGTGGTGCATCTGCACCAATTAGCGTAGGACTTGATGTCGCAGGTGCAGATGCATTAGGACAGTTACTTCTATATAATAGGGTTGTAACTTTACCATTTCTGCAACAAAACGGTCTAACTAATACATTTGTGCAAACTACAGTTAGTGATAATTATCAAAGCGAAAATAGTGAGATAAATACAAATGAGGACAACTCTGCCAAAGTTATTACCTTCATCAACAATAACCAGCCTTTTACTGTAAGTATAGAAGGAACTGACATAATAGGGACTGTAACAATACAGAACAACATAGCAGATTTCAAATTAACAATAACACTGCCATCAGGAAATCAGATACCTATTACAGTGCCAACTGGGGTGATAAATGATTATACTGATGACCAAGGATACACGATATATGAGCAACAAAATCAACCTGTTAGACTAAAATACTCAGGAGGGCAAGTAATATACAACCTCATTAGTTCCGTGGCAAAGAAGTTAGATGGATTCTTCTCGCTATTGAAAAGACTACTAACATATATAGGCGTAGCATTACTATCTGTAATCTCTTCGATTCTGATAAACATATTCTTATTTATGCCATTAGTTACGGATATATTAACATCAATAATCCAGTCTGGACAAGGAATAGGAAGTGGTGGTCAGGTAACTTTCACAGGACAAACAGGTAATACAGTGTTAGGAACTGCATTAAACAACATATCGGCAACATTTGGTCAGATACCACAGATATTGGAGGAAATACCTGTAGCACTAGCATCCGCATACCTCATAACAGACTTACTAACAGACTTCTTCGGTGATATGTGGAGAGGCTTTACCAAGAACTTACTGCCAAATAAATCAGTAAATGTAAACATACCACAGCCACTAGAAGTGGATTTGAAGTCGAAACTGAATGCATACTCAGAAGCTGTAATATCGAAAAACGATAAAGGGGAGTGGGTCATCAATAAAAAGTTGAGGGGGCGTTTTAGTTAATGCCACTAGACACATGGAAAAGCTGTTGCCCGCAGGCTGTAATGTATCAGTCTGGAGATGTTTATATAATATCAGGATGCGGAGTGGAAGTAAAGTACAAAAACCTAGAGTTAGCAACTAGAGAGTTCTGTAAAAAAGTAGCAATCAAGAAAGTGAGACAAAAGTGACAAGAAGATACAGAAGTAACCCTGCAGTAATTCCGTTTCCGTTCCCTGTACCTGTACCTATCACACAGGAAACTAAACAGCAAATAACGCCACCATCACCTACTGCAATTCAGTTTACATGCTTCGGTATACCAATTTATCAACGCTTGTCTGTTCCTACTCCATATGTAGTGGCTAATGTGAAATCAACAAATATATTCCAAGGATGCAGTGGAGATGCATGTGTTCAAGGAGTCGTAGGAGTCGATATAAAAGGGTACGTATTTCTTCCAGTAAACTTATACGCATTCATATTTGCATGCGAAGCACCAATATCTGAGACACAGGAAACACAGACAATTATAGTACTGAAAGAGAGTACACAGCTATATAATACAGAAAAAGCAATAGAAATAAACCAAGTAGTACAGGGGCAATTTATAGATAAGTCAGAAGTATTATCGATAAGCTACGGAGACGTAAATATAACTGGTATTAATTATCTATCTTTCACTCAAACAGGGTTACAGATTGCTACAAAATTTTCGGTACCACTATATGACAGACTGTCAGTATTTAAAACCCCATTTGAAATAATTACAGGTAATACAATCTACTTAGAGATAGCAGGAAAAGGAAGACCAGAACTAAGTGCGATAGTCGATTTTATGCAGTCTTTAGACGCAAAGATAAGCAGATTAACACAAACAGACTATCTGACAATAAATGAAAAAGGAGGACTGACAAACGTTGAGAATACACAAGCTGAGAATCAAATATCAATGCAAGTTATGTTCAGTATAGCATTTGGTCACTGGTATCAATTTAATATAGACAATATATTAACCCAGACAGAAATAGAGACAGAAATAGGAAAGCAGTTACATGCAAACAATATAATACTTGAAACAGAACTCACAATACAGTAATCATAATGTTTTAATAGCCCGATTAACGTAAATTAAAGTATGCCATTAAATCTTAAGTACTTCGTACCAGAACAGAGATATATAATTCTGAAAACGAAAGGTGGAGGTATCATACAGACAGACAGAGAAGACTTGGAAATGAGAGTAAGAGATGTACTCATTAAGTATCTAGGAAAGCAGACATATGATATTGACCCTAGGGTTAGAGAAGTAATTGACATGCTATCAAGAAATTACAGAGACGTGGAAAGTTTGATAAGGGATTCAGAATTTGTAATGAGATCAAGGGCTATACTTAAGTACTATCCTCACGGAGACCCATACGAAGAAGTCAAAGTGATTAAGACGCATAACGAAGCTACATGTTATCCGATTGCAGAACTTGCTTATGTTATAGTAAACTCTTATTCACAATATAATAGCTACAATGCCCCATATCTTAAGGTGGGATCTGATACAGCAACATTAACATATTGCACAATGGGCAACTTAGCAAATCCATACTCCCAATCGCCAACAACATCATCGAGTTATTGGGCTACTGGAGTGTTAGGTTCAAGCCCAGGGTCTGGCGGTCAAGTGTACGTCGTTGTAACATCTACATGGAGTGCTAATGTTTTGCCTAGTGGAACCATAGGGGAAGTTGGTGCATTTCAAGCCATGTTTAATCAACTCTCAGGCAACACAAACTATGCAACAGGAGGTCCAGGTTCAGGCTTTGTATTGTATGCGAGAGTAAGTTCAGCTTCAGGTGCATTTACTCCAATAGCATATACTAACTCAGCCCCGTTTACTGCAAGCATAACACTTTATATGGCAGTATGACATAAATGTCAATAGGTGAGAAAATGAGAAAGATACAAGTAGAAACGGAAAAAACAACAGTAATAAGGCTAGGCAAAGAGCTTAAAAGGAAAAGCTGGTCTACAAGGTATAGAACCCTAGTGGTAAGAAATGAGTAGCACAGCTAACGCAATAGCTGATGCATTTCTTGGTGTTTTAAACGCACTTTCACCAATAATTACTGGTGCAACTGAAGTCATTACTTTCATGGCACTAACATATCTCATGACAATGGTAATAGCAAGAATGTTAGGTGGACTGTTTGTCTGAATTCCCATCTAAACAGTTCTATAATTGGTTCAAGAAGAATTTCGGCTATACTAGATTACAGAGGTTAGATAAATGTATAGACGAATACGGTAGCCTAGAGAATTGCATGAAAGAGATATTAACTATTGCATTTGATGACACAGATCCAGAACAAAACTCCGTAGACGAGTTGTTCTGGGGTGTCATAAAAAAGGTGATGAGTAATAAGGCTATCTCCAACTCTGGTAGTAGGTAATATACACACATATGTAGTTCAGCCGAGTTTCTCTATAACTGCATTATTAAGATCCATAAAGGTAGGACTGTCCTTATATGTAAATACAACACCAATACTACCATCTACTCATCTAACCATCTTAGGAAACACAGAAAAAGCACAAGCACAGCCCGCAATGATTTTTAATGCCGTTCTTGAATATCATATTTAATGACCCAAATTTTAACCAAGAGAACATTTAGTTGGGTAAATATAGCAGAAGATATATGTAAACACATTGACAACTGTAAGCTGACAGTAATAGATAAGAATGCAGTACCAGAAGTTACAGACCCTAACGTCATATACATCGGAGACTTGATGAGCGTCAAAACTATCAGTATGTTAGAAAGACTGAAAGCGAAGAATGTCATATTATGGGTAGATGAAACCAGAGTACCGAAGACAAACTATAGTCTTAAGAATCTCAGATATAATTATTGGATAATCCCTGTTTCTGAATGGAATAAAGAGGTATACGAAGAACATGTAGGAAATACAGAAGAAATCATACCAAGATGTACAGAATTTAAGAGAACAAAAGAAAAAAGACACACAGAGACACCGATTGGTGTAATATCATTCACACCAGGAATACACAAAAGATATGAAGAAATCATGTTAGCACTAGAGTATTATAGAAATAATTACGGCAAACTACAAATATACACATATGGACATACAGAAGGTTTGCCTAGTTTTCATGATGTATATAACATGGGTAACCTAAACAAGTCAGAAATACAGAAGTTATACGACATTGCTGACTTTTCTATAGAGCTAGGAATAGAAGCATTTGGAATGCCATCGATAGAGTCATGGGCAATGCAAGTACCTATGCTTTACGGAAACGTAAACGACGTAAGAAACCATGCATACGGTGTATCAATGGACCCAGTAGACTTTGACGCCATTGATTTCGGTGAATATCTACTACCTATCCCAGTGTATGATGAGTATCAGCTTGCAGAGAAGATAAGACAAGTAGTAAAGATAGAAGAAGTACCAGAACTACCAGAGCAATATAGATGCTCAAAGATAGCAAAAAAGCTTATATCTTACCTACAAGCCTAGTCAGATCAACTGCAAAGTTAATCCAACTTTGTGGTACCTTTAAGATCATTCTTTCATGAAAACCGTAACCAATACTATCAGATTCTACATTATAACTATGGACCATATACACTAAAGGCAGTATACCCAAATTCTGCCCTAACTGTTCGTAGTACATCAGATATTCTTCAGGACTATATATTACCACATATGTACCTAATTGTTTTGGCTTTACTTCCACCAATTTTGCACGGTAATTTACTAACCCTGTAAACCCGTATTCAGGCACATGTATAACTGATTTTGGTGGTAAAGCAAAGACAAAGCCTATTGTCTCATTGTTATACACCGCAAGTGTGTACAACGGTACATCTGTGAGATTTGTAAGATATGTAGACATACCTAACAGATAGTAAACATCACCGAATGCACGACCAAACAAATAGTCAGCTATCTTCACTATCTGTCCATTTACATTTAAGTCGGCACCTCGGACCAGACCTACAAACTCTACATCATTAGTACCATTTATCAGATTCCAGACTATTTTCCCATACTGACCACCGACATAAGTCGCTGTAACCCGTAATTTATCTTCGTTTGTCTGTTCTACTGTTATTTCATCTTCCTTCCTAGTATACGGGGAATATTTAAACGGTCTGATAGCTTTCATACTATATTATGCACCTCAGCATGATATATCTTTATCTTATGCTTCTCAAACATTTCTTTTATCTCCTCACCTGATAATACTTTACCTTCAGGCAGTCTTTCTGTTACAACTATGATATATGCATCATCTCCATCTTGCAGTTTTATTTGTATCCTATTCTCTTTCAAATCTGTATGACACATCTGGTTTATCAGGTCTATAGTGCTTTTATGACCTATTGCGTTCGTTAGTTCATCTGACTTTAGAACACCACATAACATTACATCTGGTATCTGAACAAAGGTCACCATTGACGCATTGGAATCTAACATAGCTGGACTAAATCCATTAAGAAGATACAACCCCATGTGTAACATTAAGCAAAAAACTGGTATAAAAAGTTATCCATTGCCTTTCCCTACTTTTGACCCTGTATGAAATATGATGGCTGTTACTAGTGCAACAAGTATATATGTCCAATATTGATCATTCAGCAGAGACGGATTAACGAAAGTAAAAAATATCATAAGAAATGCGAGTATACTATTTATCAGATACATTATCAATTCAAGTGTAAAGTTATCATTAGACATGTCAGCACGACCTTGCATATTTTAATGATTTAACGTTTATATAGATACCTTCAACAAGATATATGGCTAACAATATTATTCCAGAAGGAAACTTATCCAGCCAGAAGACACCCAGAAAACCTACAAACCCGATAGATATACTTTCTACTGTCTCAATATAGTTCTTACAGAAGCGTATAGTTACCAGAGCTTCATATATTATCCAACCAAAAATGATCACTGACATCGCTATGTCTATGATTGCAGAGTTACTTGAAATCAGAATAACTGCTAATAGTGGAAACAGACCCATTATAAACCTGTCTTCATGTGTAAACCTCTGTTCCATATATTGTCTATTCTAGAGTAAGCCTAAAAAATAAAAAAGCTTAGTTTAGTTCTTCATTCAGTTGAGTACCAGGCTAATAATTTCGCTAGTCGCTGTTCTATTTCTTTGTCGATATCACCAGATTTCATTATCTTTTCTCTCACTTTTATCAAGTCACGGAGTTTATCTATTTCGTCTATCGGTTTTACATCATCAAGGTCTCCTATCTCCATCCCGTTATACTTTAGTATTAGGCTTCCATGTTTTTCTTCGTCTATTTCTATCTCTATTTTTGCGTACATCTTTTTCCCCGATTTTATACTCAATTTACGGGTATAAAAAACTTTTCCTTAACAGAACAGAACTAACCAGAAACTACACAGAACAGAACTGAACTTAACAGAACAAAACAGAACTAAACACAACTACAAAACCAAACAGAAATCAATAGAACTACACAGAACAAAACAGAATAAAACCAAACAGAACAGATACAAACAACAAAACAGATAAAAACACCGAACAGATAAAAACACACCAACCACCACC
>Ga0081529_123372_pt1 | contig 18932 bp, 20 predicted proteins | sample EchGeymetagenome_FD_71012 | JGI IMG/M metagenome (GOLD analysis project Ga0081529, IMG submission 71012) | Ferrous microbial mat and aquatic microbial communities from Echinus Geyser, Yellowstone National Park, USA - transect B T=78-80 C v2... ...
CGAAGGAGTAATGATCCTCCCAGCCTCAGAATACTCCCTCAAATATAGAGAACCTACTCCATGACCATTCATTAAGGTACCGTGCGATAATAGTTGGTTTCGTAGTTGCGTCATTTGAGCACTCAGATTCTCAGCAATTTTTTATAGGTTTTTAGAGTAATGGCTCTTATTTTAGTTAACGTGTAAACACTGTTCAGATTGAAAACAAAACCCGATCCTATCTATTTATACAATTTGTGCTTAATTGGTGAAATTATCGCCAGTACTCCCTTATCGAATAAGGGGACTGGATATAGACAAAGCATTTATTTACCTTTTCAAAATATTAATTATGAAAGCCCCGCTAATGTTGGGGATACATACTAAGAAAGGAGATAAGTTATTCCTCTACATACAGATTATCTTTTGGCTAGGGTACGTTTTGGTTGATGTCGGGATTTTCTTGAATAAAATACTTTTATTTGGTGTATTAGCTGCAGCTTTAATGTCAATCTCAATTATCCTAGCTGTAAAGTCATACCCCTATCTACACTTCAGAATAACACCGGAACGGGTTGAGGTAGGTAGGTTAAAGATACCTTTAGACAGAGTAAGGGAGATAAGAGTATTGAGGATTAATGACTCTACAGCGGATTTGAGTATAGTTTATGAAGGAGGGGAGAGGACTATTGAGGATGTGAAAAACTGGAAAGAAGTCTTAGAGACTTTTAAAAGATATAAAGAGAGTGTGATCTGAAGTTCAAGAGGTAATTAAGATATTAACTACAACACCTTGACTTAGCTCAGAAGTACTCCCGATTAATAACGAAAGTTGGATTTTTTAACAAGCAAGGGAATGTCGAATAATCATTATGTTTGTAAACCTAGTTTATTTATCCGTCTATTGCCCTAAATGAGATCATCGAGGTTTCTCGTAGTAAGCTTAAGTGTTTATGCTGATATAAAACGACCGTGATAGTATTAAAGTGGTTAATCTAAATGAGATAAAGTCTCTGACCTTCTCCACTTTTCCTATGACAAGAAATTAGGAGTCCATCGGCAAAGAAACCCTCACAGCCAGGTTGGGAGTCAGTTCCTCTTAGTTTACAATCAATTATTCTAACCTTGTAGAAATAAAGTGAATCATGAGGAACTATATCACTACCAGAGCCATCACTGAACGTGTTTCTAAGGTCTCGAACACAGTCAAGAGAGAGGTGGAAAAGTATATTTAGTAGAAAAGTATACTTCAACTCGTGGTAACTACAATAAAAGTCAAAGACAAGACAAAGCTCGACCTTGAAAATTTAAGGGCTGAGATTTTGCTGAAGTCAAATACTAAGCTGACTTTGGAGGAACTGCAAGACTACCTTATATCCTTTGCAATTGATAATAAGGAGTCATTTTTTGAGTATGTGATGAAAAATTTCAAAAGGAAAAATTATGAGAAAATGAAGGAAGCTATAAAGGATTGGGGTATTGATACTAGTAATATTGACGTCGACAGTGTAATATATGATAATCCTTGACACAAGTTTCCTAATAGCTTTTTACAATAAGAGGGATTCCAGACATAGAGAGGCCCTGAAGATCTTCGACAAGATAGCCAACGATAAGCTAGTTATTTCAGATTATATCTTCGACGAGGTAGTCACGTTTTTAAGGGCAAAGGTGCCATGGATAGCTCAAGAAGTAGATGAGAATATTTTGGAGAACTTGAACGTGATAAGAGTTAATGATGAGGACTTTAGAACAGCATGGGAACTGTTTAACAAGTTTGACGAATTAAGTTTTGCTGATTGTACTACTTTGTCCCTCTCGAAGAGGCTAAAAATTAGGAGGGTAGTGACTTTTGATCAATCGCTATTAAGAGCATTTGGAAAAGTTAAGAAAAATAGCTGAGTTCGAGAAAAGGCACTTTAACTTAAGACGGCATCAATCCCCATCTCTTCAGCTCTTTTTATCAACTCTTCCATCATATAAATTACGTAGTTAAGGGCTAAAATATACCTAACCGATTTGCACAATAAGAGTTTCACGATTCATTACGTTGGCTACAAAACTTCTCACGATTATCGTTTAGGCTATGTCCCTCGGAGTTTCCGTGAACATTGACTCTTAAGCTTTTCTAGGTCAAATGGTTTTTAACTATTGTTAACTAGTATTTCTTATGGAGGAGTTGATAAGGAAGGCAGAAGATATGGGAATTAACGTTGAAGACGTGTTGATAAGCTTGATAAGTAAGAACGACCCTAAAGAGGAAATAAAGCTTAGGCTTGACCTAGCTAAAAGGTATATGAGGGAATGTGAGGAGTACTTAAATAAGGGTGACGCAATTCAGGCTTCTGAGAAGGCTTATAAAGTCGCGGAAGAGTTGATTAAAGCTTTAGCCGAGAAGTTCAACCTTGAGGAATACCAAAAGACCTTAAGGGAGGGTAGGTGGTATACTTATCTCCTTGTGTCGGCTTCTAGTAAGCTCTCCCAGAAATTGGGGGACTGGGTATTGTCGGGCTGGGATGCTGGTTACTCACTCCACGTATGGGGTTTTCATGAGGCTAAGCTCACTGTAAGTGATATAATACCGAGAGTGGAAAAGGTTAGAAAATTGCTTGAAGAAAGCGAAAAAATACTTACCAACAATTAGTCTTTGACCTCCTAAGTCGAGCATACCTAAAGGATATATCTCCTTGAAGTACATGGGATTAAATCCTGATTTCTTCACGTATTGGTCAGATTAACGTGATTCGTGTCGGCTTAAGGCTAATTTTTCGTAACGTCATGAAAATGTACTCGGTAGGGTTGCTGAAATACTACGTCGAAATTTTACGTAGTTTCGTTGCTTAAACACCTAGTATTCACACATCATTATATGCCTGGATACAATTACTCTAGGTGAAACTGCATTAAGAGACCATAATCCCTAAGATTATCCGTGAGTACCTAAGTACCCATTAACTAGTGCTCATGTTTACGAAGTTGAAGGTAATAATAGTACATGATTGGAAGATGAGTCTAAAGGTGCTGTAAATAACTTAAATTTAGTAAACTTGTCTGAAAGTTAAAAAAAATAAAGGAAATGAAATGGGATAGGATAAAGATCAACGGTTGTGTACTTTAAAATCAATATACCTAACCTATTAGCCTCCTTATTTTTATTATGGAGAGAGCAAAACACTCATATCATGATAAAAGTTAAGAGAGTTTACGAACCTTTAGAAAAGGATGATGGAATAAGGATTTTAGTAGACAGGTTGTGGCCTAGAGGTATCAGGAGAAGCCAAATAGACGTTTGGCTCAAGGACGTAGCCCCTAGCGATGAACTAAGGAGATGGTATAATCACGAACCTGATAAATGGGAGGAGTTTAAAAAGAGGTACTTTGAGGAACTCAGTAGAAATCCTAAGGTTGAAATACTCTTACAGTTAATTAGAAAGGGGAATAATGTAACCTTACTTTATGCCTCAAAATCTCCCTACAATAACGCTGTAGCGTTAAAAGAGTATTTAGAGAAGGTATTAAAGGTTTGAAGTCCATTCTATAGGTCATGTATAGAACCCCCTTTGAAGTAACACTACTAGTAGAGGATCACCCTTGTGAAGTAATGAATGTAATATCATTAACGGGACTTAAGGCGAGTGTGGAGAACGTTAAGTTAGGAGAACAGACTACGGATCATATAGTTAGTTTCGAAAAGGAGATAGGGAAGAATGAAGTCCTAAAATTAAAGTCAAATAGCGTTAAAGTGCTAAAACTCAGTGAAACTAAAGTATGGGTGAGAACTAGTGGATGTGCAGTATGCAGGATACTTTATACTTCTGATGTAGTTGTAGAAAAAATAAAAGTACTAAAAGAAAGGACTTTACTCTACACTTTACTTGTACCTGATAGCTCATCATTTAAAGAATTTTTAACCAAATTATCGAAAGAAGGAGTAAAAGTAACAGTCTTGAACGTCTCGGAGATATCTAGCGCAGAACTAACTAAGAGGCAGATGGAAATTCTCCAATTAGCATACAAGCTAGGCTATTTTAATGACGAAAGGGGCATTACATTATCTCAGTTAGCGGATAAGTTGGGAATAAGTGCTCCGACTTTAGAGGAGATATTAAGGAGAGCTCTTAGAAAAGTTGTAAAGTATTATTTGGATAAGCATTAATATAATTGAAATTATAATATTAACTTAAAAAATTAAATTCATATAATGCTATACGTATTAAAAATCCTTTTTAATATATCTATATAAGTTCCTTCACGTCTCTATTTCGAGATATAATACTATAGGCTGAACAAGTGACAAAATTACCATGGGAAGTTATTCATTACGTTTTAATTTTTACTAACAAAAACTAATATATGATAGCTTTAGTAGGTAAGATTTTTAATGGAGAGAAGATAATTGATAAAGGTACAGTAATTATCGAAGGTAATAATATCATTAAGGTTATAGAGGGTGTTGAGACTCCTCAAGGTGCTCAGGTAATTAACGGTGATTTTATTATGCCTGGATTAATCGACGCTCATATGCATTTCTTTGGTGTTGAGGAAGATAATGTTTTATCTTGGAATATTGTTAACGAAATCGATGTTGCAATTAGGAGTACTAGAGATATGGAGAGATTATTACGCTCAGGGTTTACTAGTGTTAGGGATTTAGGCAGTAAGGTTGCTACTAGGCTATCTTATCTTCAAAATAAAGGTGAAATAATAGGTCCTACGGTAATAGCTTCTGGGTATTCGTTAGCTATAACTGGAGGAGATGACGATCCTAAGGACTTACCGTTAGATATTGCTCAGAGACTCTCTTACTCTTTTTATTGCGATTCCCCTTATGAGTGCAGAAAAGCGGTTAGAATGGTTATTAGACAGGGTGCAGGAGTAGTTAAAGTTTACGCTTCTGGGGCTTTTTCTCAAGGCGGAAGAATTTTACCCGGCTTCTCTCTTGATGAGCTAAAGGCTATTGTAGATGAGGCACATAGGGCTGGTTTAAAGGTAGCCTCTCACGCCTACGGAAAGGAGGCTCTTATGAACTCGATTCTAGCAGGTGTTGATACCATTGAACACGGGTTAGGTATTGACGATGAAATAGCCAGTATGATAAAAGAGAGGGAAATTTGTTACATCCCTACTTTAGCTACTTACGAAATTCCATTCGGTCAGCCTAACCCAGAAAGGGAGAATCTCATTAGAAGGCATTTCACAGAAGACATGAAAATAGCCGTAGCACATGGTCTAAAGATAGCAGCAGGTACAGATTACGTTGGTTCGAAGAAGAGAGCGCATGGAGGAAATTATAGGGAGGCGGTTTTATTGGCTAGGTATATGAGTAATTTAGAAGCCCTTAAAGCTATTACATCGACTGCAGCCGAGTGTTTAGGACTTAAGGCAGGTTATCTGAAAGAGGGATATAAAGCTGATGTTATTGTAGTTAAGGGAAATCCGTTAAATAATATTGAGGACTTATCACCGTCCAATATATTATATGTAATAAAGGATGGTAGGATATTTAGAGGATATGGGCTTTATCAAGATTAATATTACATGATATAAATATAATATTTTTTAAATTAATATAATCAAGTAGAAAGATTATTTCTAGTTTTCTGTAAATAAATTTAAAAATATTGTATCAGACCAATACTTATGAATATACTTCCAATATTTGATATACTTTATATCATATTAATGATGATTATTGATTTCATAATTCTAGGTGAGATATTTAGAAAAGAATATATAAGGAGGAGAGCAGCACTTTTCCTCACCTCTTTTATAGGATACATGGGAGTCGAGGCTTTTGCAATAGGGGATGTTTTGTTTTATCACGGAAGTCTGCTTATAGAATTACTTTTAATCCCTCTTGCCTCAATTCCTCTAATCTTATCAACGTTTGTAAAAGATGAAGTAATTAGATTAAAGAGTGATATACTAACTGGTTTAACTTTCGCTATTACTATTACCGTTGACGAATTAGCAATGGGCTATTTATATTCTGGTGCTTTTGGTCCCCACACCTCTAATTTATTCGTTAACTCCGTTAGTAATGTAGCCTTTGCCATCATGATGATGACAGATGGACTTTTCTTCCTAGCTATTTCCAAATCCAAAAATATAACGGAAATTTCATTAGCTACTTTTGCAATTTCAATGGCATTTTTACCCTCTTTATATTTGGGGTTTCCAAAGGAGATAGAGCTTATCGTATCAATTATAACTTCAGTCATTATGGTTATAAATATAATAACGTTATATTTGATAGAAATAAAAAGAATTACGTTAGAGGGTCAACTGTTTTCAATCTCTTTAGCACTTTTAGACTTCCTAATGATGTTAGGGCTAGATTTCTTCGTGATATTTAGAGACCTGCTAACAATTTCCTTAATGATTTTCATTTCCATGATCTGGTATTTTATATTGTTGCTCCATAGTTTCCCTCAAAGGAAAATTAACTTTGGGATAAAGTATCCTTTCTTATTTATGATTTTCGTAAATCTGGCAGAGTTAAGTATGGGTTTAGGGGAGAGCGTATTGGGATATAGGTCGATTGAGTGGCTATTTCCATATAATCCCCTTATGATGGCCGAGATGATGATAAGTAAAATTTTAGTTAGTAATTTAGTCCTTAAAGCCCTCTTCAATTCGTTTGCGTATATAATGAGTATCACAATGACGCCTTTTTACGTTATAATGATGGGGGCTGAGATGAGCTATTTAGTTTACGAGAGATTTAAACACGTTAAGAAAGTTAAAAAATGGTCTTTAGTTATAATAACTGGAATACCCTTATTTACTGTGCTAATACCCTACTATACTGACTTTTACGTCTTTGGTATGAGCGGTATGATATTACCTGTAACTCTCTTACCCTTTATAATCTCAATTATAGCAGTTATGGTAGCGTCTTCACTTTTCGGTAGGAGGGCATATTGTAATGCTGTATGCATGGCAGCTCATATGTGGACTAATGTATTTTACGATCAATTCAAACCTAAAAGGAGTAGTAAAATTTGGGATTATTTAAGATGGATATTTATATTTCCAATGTTTTTAACCTTTGAATTGTACATAGGAGAGCAACTCAATGTGATCAATTTACCCTTAAATCCCCTTAACCTTTACGGAATGCTAGTGTTAAATTACGTTTGGTGGTTCTTCTATTTTCTCACTCCATTTTTCGGAACCTATAGCTGTGCAAGACAAGGTTGGTGTGGTTTCGGCACTTTTGCAGGATTTTTTAATAAAGTGTTATTTAAGATAAGTGCAAAAGACGTAAATGTTTGCGGCAATTGTGAAGTAAAGTCCTGCGAGGCTTCATGTCCTATTAAAATACCTATAAGTAAGGATATACTAAATAAAGGCTATACAAATAGGATAAGCTGTGTAGGCTGCGGGGATTGCGTTGAGGCTTGCCCCTATGAAAATTTGGAAATTATAGACATAAGGAAATACATTTCTAAATCTTAATCAGCTATAACTTTCATCTCAATAAGATTAATAACACGATTTAATATATAAGAAAAACGATTAATCTCTTCTAATTGCCTCTATAACGGTTAATTTAGCTGCTTTTAACGCAGGATATATTCCCGCTATAATCCCAGTAATAATAGCTATTATTAATGCAGTTAATACGTCTGTCATAGATAAAGAGGGATATATTTTAAGTATAAGTGGCGAACCACCATTTGAACCAACGTTCATAGTGATACCAACTCTATCTAAATAATAAGTTCCTAGAAATGTTAATACTAATCCAATAATTCCTCCAATAACTCCTACCATTATAGCCTCTAATAAGAAGACTAAAAGTACTTGTTTAGTAGTTAATCCTAGTGTCTTCATTATACCTATTTCCCTAGTCCTTTGATAAACCCTAGCCAATGTTATCCCCATAATTCCCATAGCCCCTACAAATAGGGAGATCGAACCTATAGTTATAACCATGAAAGAAAAGCCCGCTAAAATTAACTTAACGGAAGATATGGTTTGTTGAATAGTTGTAACTGTTAGACTATTACCGTAAATATAATTTAACAACGTGGATATTGTGTTAACGTCATTTATGTTATCAGCTTGTAGAATAACCAAAAAGTAGCCCGGAGGATTTATTAACGCTTTAGCCTCTCCTAAGGGAATAAAGACTACGTCAGATGTGTCACCTATTACAACCGACTCAGTAGGTTCTAAAACCCCATAAACGGTTAAGGGTACGCTATTTCCGTTAGACAGCTTTAATATTAACGTAGATCCAGGCTGAATTGAAATGTTAGGTACTGGATTTCCTATATCATGTCCTATGACTGCGAAAGGAGCCGTTATGGGAGGATATACTGTACCACTTTCTAAATTAACCTTTCCTAATATAGCTGAGATATTGTTAACCCCTACAACTAATACATTTATAATCCTACCGCCTATTTGAACTACTCCATGAGCCTCAATGACTGGATAAACGGCTGAAATACCTGGTAAAGTCTCCATATAAGAAACGTCAGTAGGAGAAACGAATCCCAGTTCATTAAATACGTAAATGTTAGTGGGATTCAATTGAAATAATGTGGATAGTACGGAATTTTCAACTCCTTGGCTAAAAGCCTGAATAAAGGAGACGCTGGTTATACCGACCATTATTGCGAAAACTGAAATGAAGGCTAGCGTTCTCCTAGCCATTAGACCTTTATAGGCTAACCACAAAATGTCCAAAATGTTCATGTCTATCCATTTTGGTTTCAACTTAAAAAATTTACTTGAAGTTTAAAAAAAGAATAATCTAGAAACGTAACTTATATACTTTTGATTTCGTTTACGTTTTTTACCCGTGGCGTAACTTATCCTTTTTTAATCACTTTTAATTCAGCCACGGGTACCTATAGTTAATACTCGTTAAACAAGTATAAATAACGTAATGACGGTACTCCCAGAAGATTCAACTAATCTACAAGTCACATAATTTTGATAAAAATGAGTAAATATGTAAGATAATTAAAGCTTAATTAAGAAGAACGGAATTTCCTCTTTGCCAAGTATTGTCACGTCCTTAGGATACAGCTTATGACTTCTCTTCTTTTTAACCTCTATCTTATAATTGTTGGTCACTACATCAATTTCTTCAGAGTTCTTGTAATAGAATATCTCTCCTTCCTTTCTCTTTAGATGCCCTTGCACTACGTTTTCTAAAAGTGCTGATTCGTCAAAGTCCTTGTTTACCCAGCAGGACATTGACAATACTGTAACGATAATAACTGAAGAAAGAGATATTATATGATATGCATCTCTGCATTGATTTTGAGGCGATAGTGTCTTTATTAAGCTATAAATTTATAACGTAAAAAGGTGTCTCTGAGAATCTGAACTAGGTTATACTCTTATTGGAGAATTCCCATTTAATAAATTTGTGATTTAATGACTACACTATCTTGAGGTCTACCAATTTTGAAAGGATCAAAGAATTTTATAATATATTATTTAATTTTTCTCAGAAATATCGTTAAATTCACTTTTAATCTAATATCTGATTTTAAATTTAAGAAATTTAATGAATTTAACATCTAAAAAATGAAGAGTTTTATAAAGCATATATAGTGAAAAGTCTTAAATGAGCCAGCTATGAGTTTTGAGTATGTATAGGATCTTATTAATTTTGACATTGTTACTGTTTTTAACTTCTGTCACTCTCATCCCCCTATCGTCAACGATTTACTCTAGTACAAATCAGAAATTCTTCCAATATATTTCAACAATTATTTTCGATAATAGTCCTTTAATTGAGATCTTAACTTATCATAATAGTACGCTGAATATAACGTTTAACAATCTCCATGGTAGTTATGTAAATTTAACTTTTACTCAAAATTTTTCGAGAAGTTATATCTATATTTCAACATACGTTGCTAATAACTATTTATTAGTTTTTTTTAGAAATGAATCCTTAGTTTCATCTAAGGCTGTCATAATAAATGTTACCTGCGAGGTTTATGTCTTAAACTCGTCTTTAAAAATTGTCAATAAAGAGGACAATATTACCCCATTCTCTACAGTTGATGGCAATTACGTTATTGCTATAGACGTATACGAGAAAGGAATAATTAACTACAATATAACGGAAAATAATGATATAATTGAAATTCAAATCCCCATTGTGAACGTTCTCATTCATGCTGTAAATATTATAAATGGAGAAATAGAAAATATAAGTATAGAAAATATAACGGCATTTCCATATAAATTTATCATTATTTCACATAATAGTACTGCTGAATTCACCACCTATGCAGACTATCAAGTACCAGTGTTTAGCAGTAATAATTATGTTTATCTAATTTTGCCAATATATTCGAATAATTATTCCAAAATCATTAAATATAAGATCTTAAAAATTGATTTAGTTAACAAAGAAATTAGTCCAGTAATTATAAATTTCAGCGGATATTTAAGTACTTATATATTCTCTGATATTGATGGAAATTATTATATATTATTATATAATGAGAGCAAAATTCTAGTATATAATTTGAATGGAAATTTAATGTCTGTATTACCAGTAAATAAGTACACAATACTTCTAGAAAGTTCTTATTATAAATATTATTTAAGTTATACGACTTCAGCTGTTCACGTCCCAGGTGAGATTGTAATAGGAAACAAGATTGAAAGGCTTTATAATATAAGTAACGTATTGCTAGAAACTGAAGGTTATATTTATAATAATTACTTGATTTATATCTATTATTATCCTTATCCATTAAACCTTTCATTAGCAAATATATTGATTATAAGCAATAATACTCAATTGAGGATTAACAATATTTATCCTTCTCTTTTTATAATTAATAAAAATACGCCACCAATAATTGTAATATATAAGAATTCAACTAAAACGTATTTGATTCAAATAAATAACAGTATTAAGAATATATCTTTACCATACAATTTGACTATAGCCAATGGCATAATTATTAGTAATAACATAAAATACTCAACTGAACCATCAGTTCCTCCGGTCACTCCAGGCTTATTAGTGTTCTTCTCAGGAAATATCGTATTTCACTCAGAGACTTTATTATCACCTCTAATAGCCTTTAACAATGGTACATATGCCTTAGTTAACCTGTATAATATTTCTCAAAGGATTTTGATTCCTAAAGGGTATTATATAGTGGGAATCTATAATAGTACAATCCTTCTATATTCACATGGAAAATTTTACATGTCAAATTTAATCCCTTTAATACATGTAAATATTAGTAGCAACAGTATGGGAGAGCAGGTAAATTATATATTGTTAGCTTCATCCCTTTCTATTCTAGTGATAGTTATATACGTTATAATTAGGATTAAAGACAAATTATTTTAATTTAAATTTGTGAAAATTTTGCATTATTATCATTTAACTTTTAATCGTCTTATCTCTCTCACTTTAACCTAATTATTAAGGGTATTTACTTTTTAATTTAACCTTAACGCTGTCTTATCATGTTATTATTGTATTTAACGTTCATCATGATTATCATACATATGTTAGGAGTCTTATTATCTTTTTCTAAAAGGACTTTCCCAAAGCTCATTGGTAATTTAATTGCGGTCTATGAAATGGTATTTTATTTTATAATCATATTTTCACCAATTATATATAAAAATAAAATTATCCTTGTAATATCATATATTTATCTCATAATTCACCTTATAGGGGGAATAACTTATTTAAAGGGATATCTAAACAGGCTATATTCCGCTGAAAGACTAAAATATTATGGTTTTTATGAGCTGATTGAAATGTTATATCTAATTTCCATTTTATTTAAGATGTGAGTAACCTAAAACATTAGGTATATTCTATAAAAATATCCCGTTTCAAAGGATGGTGTATGAAAGTAGCTTTATTTTTGATGATTATTGGTATTTTACTACTCTTACTTGGTGGAATACCTGCTGTATTTGAATTTATGGGAATACAAGGCTTTCCTTTAGATCCTACTAGCTCACTGTTTCCTTCTCATTGGTTTCTAATGATTTACGGTTTCTTTGGAGCCCTTATAGGTAATGAAGTCTTAGTTGCGTTAAGTGTAGAATGGACAGGGAGAACTGCAGATAATAAACTGATAATCTTATTTATAATTTTTACGTTAATTGGTTCCATATCATTTATTTATAATCAGCAATTAGGATTGGTTTTAATTTTAGTCGCCATGTCAATTTTACTATATTATTCTAAAGAATATTTAGGACGATCCAGAATAGGATTAAATCCAACCTTGTATAATTGGCTACTTTTCTTATCCTTAATGGTAACCGTAACTATAATCGATGTTCAGATAAGTTTAGGTTATGTAATACCGTATCTAAATCTAATATTTCCAGTAAGTATGGTATTTGCAGTTATGGCTAGGGACATTAGTCTTGTAACGGGTGTTAAACCAACTAAAGGCTGGGAAATTTCTTTAGCCTTAGTTCTTCTAATTTTAGGTATGACTTTTCGATTAGATTTTTTAATGATTTTAGCATGGATTCTGTCTTTTCACACGTCTGGAATTTACAAATTTAAGGGAAGAAAATACCCAATAATTCATCTCTTTACTGCTTGGCTATATCTTTTAATCGGTTCGATATTCGTATTCAATTACGACATTTTCATTCACTCTATCGCAGTTGGTTTCCTATTTAATACGGTATTCGGCGTGGATGTTGTCTTAATGGATCTATTTATTAATACTTTTCAAAAGAGGGTTTCAATTAAACCTTCTTATGCCCCATATTTTTTATTAAATTTAGGACTGCTGATGAGGTTTATATATGATCTTGGATTATCATTACCGTTTTTCTTATTATCTGCACCTCTTCAAGGTATAGGAATTTTATTGTTTTTTATACTTACTTTAAGGCAGGTGATTAAATGAAAATGAGAGTGAGAAATCACGCTTTATATTTCATAGGAATTTTATCTTATATCGTTTCACTAATTCCATTCTTTGGAATTAACGTAATCAGAGCCCTACTGTTAATCCCAGTAATAGCATATACTTTGCCTATACTTGAATACTTACAGCCTAAAATTATGATTTTAAAAATTAACTATAAGGATATATTATTAATACTTTTAGCTACAATGCCCTACATTTTTATTAAAATTAATATATATATAATTGTACCAATGGCATTATTAACAGTAACATTCATGTTCTATTTTAATAAAAATACAATGTGGGGAAATGTTCTAGGCACGACATTTATAGTCTCATTGTCCCTAGTTTGGGCTTTATTTGAGAGCAATTACTTTCTTATACCTGATATTTATTGGATATTATATATATTCACGGGGGCCCTATATGTGGAATATAAGATACCTTATAGAAGACTTAACAAATCTATAGTCCAAGCTTCCTGGGTATTATCGTTAATAATACTTACATTGATTAGCTTAAACACTCCCCTATTATTAGTATCGCTAATAGAACCCTCAACGAGGTTTCTAAGACCTGGAGAAAAGTTAAAATCATCGAAAGAGATAGCACTCCTAGGTAGGAAGGGTTCTAGAAGGGATATAATCTTCGTGACCCTGTTGATATTACTGTCCTTGTTGTCCCTTCTTCACTATTAATCTGTTAAATACAAATATTATAATGCTAATCAATAACGCTAAAGAGGTAGCTATTGATAAGGGTCCTATAAGTTGGGGTTTTGCAAATATGAGGAATTTTAACGAAAATAAAAAATAAGTTATTAAGAAAATTATATATGAGTTTTTCATCTCTTTAGTTCTTATGGATGTTAGGGATATTATAAAAGATACTAAATACCATCCGAGGAAGTTAGTTAAAGGTATTCCGTACCAATTCGGATACGTTGAAATCCATGTCCAATAATGGGCTGTTACCATTATAGGATCCACTGAGAGGTCTATTATCACCATTAATATCGGAAAGAAGAGAACTCTGTACTTGAACGGGAAATCCATTACCGGAAGATATGAGATATAAGAGAATATTCCCCATCCAAATATTACGAAAACGGGCACTCCTAATAAGTACGGAGGAAAGTGATAAGCGTAATGACCGAAAGGAAATCCCGTTGTTAACCCTAGTTTTTCGAATAGGAAACCTATTAGCATTGCGCTGAGGAATACTCTAATGACATCTACTCTTCTTATCGACAGGATAATTAAAGACGAAATAGATAATAGAAAGAATAATATAAGAATTCCATCAAATATTATACCTAATGTGAGTAAAACAAAGGCAGTAAGCTTAAGTTTATCCATAATAAGTATTGAAATGTTATAAAATAAAAATATTTATCTTGTTAAAATGAAACATCAACAAGATTTGGTTATTAAGGATAAATTAAATATCGTAGATCACGTTTTATAGTTAAAAATCTAGAATAAATATAATAGATTAAAATAATCTTTGGAATTAATTATAAATTTCTTTTTTTAGGATAACCTACTACGAAATAGAATAAATTTAATGCTTTTTCTTCATATACTTTTACGTCTATATATTTATGAAAAACTGATCTGAAATACGAATTAGCATTAAGTCTTCTGTAAATATAGTATATATATTTGAAATCTCTAGCCTTAGCACCAGCAAGAGCTGCAATATAGGGCATTAAAAACCTAAGGTATAAACTTAAATATATTCTCTTTATGGGATTATCGGGTTTCCCCATTGCGATGAAACCCACTATCTTTCTGGAGACTCTTGTAATCTCCTTAATTACAATCTCTATATTATCAGACGCATGAAGGGCGAAACTACTCATGACTACATCAAAAGCGTTATCTCTAAAGGGTAAGGCATCAAATGAAGCTAAAACCTTATCGTCATCCACAATAGCCATCTTTAACATGTTTTCCGCATAATCCGTTAATATCACTTCATAATTCCCCTTAAAAACCTTCTTAAAGACATAAGAGAGTTCACCTTTACCAGATGCAACATCTAATATAATCTTTGGTTTAGTACAATATTTTAATATAGTCTTAACAAGATCAGCCCTCCATTTAACGTCTTGATTAAATGAAATAAATCTATTAGCCCTATCGTAAGCTGGTGGAATATTGTTATATATCTCCCTTAGTTCAGCGTCAGTAGCTTTAACAGAATTCAAAGTTAATCCTACACATAATGAGTAGGGGCGTAAAATAAAACTTACTTTTTAATCAAATACGTAAACTAGAATTTTTATCGGCTTATATTAATTAAAAACAACTAGATCAAGTTTAAACTTGTAAAGTAACTTAGCATATTAAATATATTCACAAATAAACTACTATATAATGAAGAAAAATTTAATAAATATCAATGAGAGTATTTTTATGTGAATGTTTATGATTCCCGATGGAGTTATTAGTGATTCGAGAGTTAAGCTTCAAGAATTTCTTGGGTTTAAATTCCCTATGCCACAAATAGTAGAAATAAGCATTCCCTATTATGCTTTTTATCACAGTGGTGTAATATTCATAGGTTATTTTGACGAGGAATATAGGGAAGAAATAGAGAGAACCATAATTCATGAAATGGCCCATTACGTTCAAGATTTAATTTGTAAACCAAAATTTCCCTATCTACACGCTATATTTGAGGGAATACTTCTGCCATTCGGGATAGGTAATGGAAAATTATTAAAGTACTTGAGGTTTATTGAAGGCTTTGCAACTTGGATAGATGAGGAAATAATGGGTTACAGAGGGGACGATTACTGGTTTTCTTTACCGAAATATTATTTTAGAGTTTACTATGAGGGAGCTGAAATATTTAGGAAAATGAGGAAAGAGAAAGCATTAGAATACGGTTTAAGTAACGAGGAATTCTGTAAAAAAACTGAAAATTACAAAATTATTAGAAAAGCTGTCGGAAATTTAGTCCAAATAATTTGAAGATCGTTAAATTAATTCCTCTCTTTTCTTTTTAGAATGCATCTAAAGAAAGTTCATTGTTTTCGTGGAGTACGGATGAGGTTCGAGAAATTGGATAATAATCATCAAAATTGATACGTATCAAGATATGTTTTCCTACCTTTCTCCTACCGTAAATTAATGTTTACCCGTGGCGTAACTTATCCTTTTTTAATCACTTTTAATTCCGCCACGGGCACCACTACCCTCCCATCCACTTTTATCACTCCCACCCTCGTGAGCAGTCATCAGTTAGGGAGATCATTAATAAAAACTATTTGTAATACTATATAAACATTACTTAATCAAAACGATATTTAGAAGTAATTAAAAATAACTAGTAGTTATGTAGAAGCGTTACAGTCTTTGTCGTATCTTCTCTCACTCTTAATATAAAAAGGAAAAATCGGGCTGGATTACTTTTTAACTAACTGTTTAATATACTCCCACATTTCATCAACAGCTTCTTGAATTATCTTAATATCTTCCTCACTCAACTTGGCAAACCTACCTTGTAATTTTAAATACTCAATTACAGGCTTCCTCTTCTCTAATAAGGTCTTACTTACGCTAGTTAACCTAAACTCACCGTTAATTACCTCAAATAAGGGCCAAACTCCAGTCTCTACTGCTAATTTAGCTACTTCTATTGTGTACTTACTATCAAATCTCCATCCAGGCGGGCATGGCGATAATAAATGTATGTATCTAAACCCTTGAATTCCCTTAGCCTTCTTAACCTTTTCTTGATAGTCAAAAGAATACGCGATTGAGGCAGTAGCCACGTAAGGTATTTTATGCTCCATCATTATGAAAGGCAATGGTTTCTTAAACTCTCTCTTCCCAGCGGGAGTAGTAGTTGTCCAAGCTCCATAAGGAGTTAAAGCAGACCTCTGAATTCCAGTATTCATAAAAGCCTCATTATCGTAACAAACGTAGAGTATATTTTCATTCCTCTCTGCAGCACCACTTAACGCGGAAAATCCTATATCTCCAGTAGCTCCATCTCCAGCCCATACTACTACTTGAGCATCAGTATCTCCTCTCATCCTCAATTGCCTCCATAACCCAGAGGCTATTGCGGCAGCTCCAGCAAAGGGGCTATGAACTACTGGTACTGGAGAAGGAGAGCCTCTCTCATCGCCCATTATTACCGTAGTACATGAAGCTGGAACTACCAATACGGTTTTCTTACCCATTACTTCTAAAAGTAAATCCAATTCCTTAGGTATTGGACATCCTGGACATGCCGCGTTTCCTCTATAAAAGTGCTGTTCCCTTATTACCCTCTTATTCTTTATATACTCTGGAATTTCACTCATATAACCACCTCTCTTCAAATCTTTTACCCTCTAAAACCTCCTCCATTACTTTTTCGAAATGTAAAGGTCTAACTGTCTTACCTCCTATTCCAGCTATTACGCTCATTACGTCTATTCCCGAATTATATAATGCAGATTTAACGTCATTAGCTAAAACACCTCCAGAACCGAAAGAATAAGCCCTATCAAAAACTATTACCCCCCTAACCGATCTTAACTCTTTAACTAATCTCTCCTTAGGGAAAGGCCTGAAAGTCCTTATTTTTACCAATCCCACTTTATTGCCCTTACTTCTCAATCTTTTCACTGCTTCTCTAGCGTCACCAACCCATGCTCCCATTGCTAAAAACACGTATTCTGCGTCTTCGCACATATAACACTCTATTAGCCCGTACTGCTTTCTTCCGCTTATTTTCTCATATTCCTTAGCAATTTCCTCTATAACCTCCTTAGCCCTATCCATAGCCTTTTTAGCCTCATATCTATACTTTATGTAATTATCTGGAGTAACTATGGGACCTACATTTACAGGATCGTTAAAGTCTATTAAGTTATAATCCCTTTTAGGTAGGAACATGTCTACTGTCTCATCATCTAATACCTCTAACCTCTCCATAGTGTGGGTTAATATGAAGCCATCAAAGCCTATCATTACTGGTAATAATACTCTCTTATCCTCAGATATTCTAAAAGCTTGAATTGTCAAATCGTATGCGTCTTGTACATTTTCAGCCATGGTCATTATCCAAATAGCGTCCCTTTTACTTACAAAATCTTGATGATCGTCCCATATACTCCAAGGTTCGGCTATTGCTCTAGTAGCTATTGCAGCAACAATAGGTACTCTCTGCCCTCCAGCCCAATAAAACATCTCTGTCATATATAGGAGACCTTGAGATGAAGTAGCGGTAAACACTCTAGCCCCAGCTACTGCAGCTCCGTAGATTGACGCCATTGCAGAGTGTTCACTCTCTACCTTAATTAATTCAGCCTTTAGTTGTCCACTATCTATATATTCAGCCAACTTCTCTAACATTGTAGTCTGTGGAGTTATTGGGAAAACTGCAAGAATTTGCGGTTTTGCCTGCTTTACAGCATAGGCTACTGCGTGGTTCCCTACCATTGCGGTAATTCTCTTAGTTATCTGTAACATTGTTCATTTCACCTCTGGAACCATAGTTATAGCCTTAGCGGGACATATCTGTGAGCATACTCCGCAACCTTTGCAATAATCGTAATCTATTCTCACGTCAAATCCCTCTAATAAGTCTATAGTATTTTCGGGGCAATAGATTACACATAACCTACATTTAGTGCATTTAGAATAGTCTATTACTGGTCTCTCAACTCTCCACGTACCTGTTAATCCAGCAGAACCTATTTTAGGTCTGCTAATTATCAACTTCTCTCACCTCCTCGTAACCAAGTCTTGCTGCCTCAGCGTTTAATTCCCCTATTTTACCTTCAAAAGTCTCCTTTATGGCCTCTTCAACACTTCTGATGGATATTAGTCCAGATATTTTAGCTATAGCTCCTACCATTGGCATGTTTACTAACCTCCATCCCGCCATTACCAGCCCTAGTTTATCAGCTATATCGTATGCATTAACGTAAAAGGTCTTTTTCCAGTATCTTTTTGGATTTCTCGTATTAGCTAATAATATTCCGTTTTCCTTAAGTCCTTCAAATACGTTTACTATATCGAATAGTGTTGAATCAAAGACTGCAACTAAATCCGC
>Ga0081529_114136_pt1 | contig 18889 bp, 25 predicted proteins | sample EchGeymetagenome_FD_71012 | JGI IMG/M metagenome (GOLD analysis project Ga0081529, IMG submission 71012) | Ferrous microbial mat and aquatic microbial communities from Echinus Geyser, Yellowstone National Park, USA - transect B T=78-80 C v2... ...
TACCAGGAAACTCATCAGTATTTCAATGGACAAATACAACAGGAACAGTAGCAGAGCAAACAATACTATATCAAGATAACATTAGGGGTTTCTTTGGAAGATATGTATTAGTACAACCTAATGGAACAATAATTCCATATGGTTATAATGATAATGTTCCTGGCGGTACGCCTTTATCAAACTTTATCAACCCCCAACAATCATATAATTCTTCCAGCTAATTTTTTAACAATAGATTTTTTATGATACACTCACAAAATAAGGAACTCCATAAGTTACTATAACCCAATCTAGATACATGAAACCAGATCCTCCTCCTGAGCCTGCTGAAATGAATAAATAAGGATTCCCAACATACACATGTGGATCATCTTGTAAGTAATTTATAGTAAAGAATTGCTCAGATTGCAAATTATTATATTGCTCAGCATATCCAAAAGTCCCAGGTACAAAATTACTATTTACCTCACTCCATGTAAACGGTTGATATTTGTACAAAGTTACTTGATAATTTCTACTAAAGCCTGTTGTTTCTTGATTAAACGCTGTATTATATGCATTTATGTATGATTGTACAAATATTGGTTCTCCATTTATTGTAGATGATGGTGGGTTTGGTGGTATTGCATATGCTTTATATCCATTAAAGCTATATGGTACTAAAGCAAGTGAATAATTATATATGTTTCCATTCATTAAGAAGAATATATTCATATTATTATCTTCTTGGAACCAATTATATAACCAAAATACTCCATATTGAGAATAAAATGAATTGCCTTGTTGATCTTGAGGTATGAAAGCAAAATAATTTGATCCTCCATTTTGTCCTTGTATAATACTATTATTATCTTCTAAGAAATAATAATTTAGATTAGGACAACCCAAAGGGCATGTAAAACTATATGAAGTACTCCATCCAGATCCTGAATAATAATAATCATAATATCCGCTTGGATTTGGATTATTTGTATATTGAGTAGTTAAGAAATATCCTAATCCTTGTGTGTTATTATATTGCAATATTCCAACATAATAACCTGAAGAAGAACCTGGACCTGGATTTGGAAATAGATTACTAGATGTCCATCCATATTCATACATAAATATTGGGAAATTAAGAGGTAAATATGTATAACCTCCAACATTTATTCCTATATTTTGATTTCCTACATTAGAATATGTTCCTCCAGCACCACATACCTGGTTATTTGTTGAATCATAACCATTATAATAGCTTATTGTATCAATGGTAAATTGATTATTATAACTAATATATGATAATACTACAGCATCTGCAACTTTTGGATTTATACCAGTACTTGGAGAATCTTCCCATGGTATTCCAGAAAAATATGCAAATGTTTGTAATCCCAATCCATTTTGTGATTGAGATAATTGAGAAAATGTATTTTTTAATATATCAGATGTAATTAATGCATAAGATCCTTGATTAGTTCCATTATCCATTAATAATCCTTCTAAAGGTCCATTTGTTACAACTTCTATATTAACTCCTGTTCCATTTAAATAAATATTTACATTATTATATGGGGGTAATACATTATTAAATTGTGTATTATTAAAACATGCTTCAAATCCATTATTACAGGATCTTTCTTGTTCTTCTAAATTTCCATTATATGAATAAAAGTTAACATATATTGGAAATACATTTAATCCATTATCATATATAACTGCAGAAGAAGGATTATTTGGATCTAGAGCCTCCGGAGATCCACCAATTGTTCCATTTAAATATGGTAATAGATTTTCATTACTAAATCCAACAAATATTGATATAATATTACAACCGAAATTACTATTATATAATGAAGGAATATTTAATAGATTAATAAAGAAATAATAATTTCCATTATATTCCCCAGCATACCATGAAGGTAATGCATAATATTTACCATCATAATCAACTAAAAATACAACATTATCTCCAACATATGGGGTAATATTTATATAATTACTTAATGGATATCCAATCGTAACTAATATATTTTGAAAATCTTCCATAGAATATCCTCCATTAGTTGATAAAGGTATAGCCAAATATGTTCCATTAATTATTTCTACATTATTTATTGTATAATCATAATATTGTATATTTGGATAAGAATTATTTAATAAAGATATTGCTGGAGTTATATTTAAATATTCAGATTCATTTAAATAGAAATATCCTATATTTTGATTATTTGTTGATTTACATAATATACAAAAATATACAAAATCACCTGCCTGATATATTATATCATTATTTCCTACAATACTACAATTATATGTATTTTCATTATATGTATATATAACATTATTTCCTTCAAAGGTATTATTTGATAAATTAATTATAGATTCTAATTCAACATTATCTAATGAATTTATATCAAAAGATGTTGAATTAATATTTGTTATATTTGAGGGAGTTATTGCTAATATATTATTATTACCAATATTACTATAGACATTTGTAATATTATAAAATATATTCCAATTACTTAAATTTTCATAAAATGATGGAACATAATATATATCATATCCATTCTGATAATATATATTTACCATAATTGTTGAATTTATAGTATTCTGATTATTGTTCTGATTATTTTGATTATTTTGGTTCTGTATTGAAATATAATATTGTGATGGATTATTAATATGATAATATTTAAATATTGAAGTTAAAATAAATATAATTCCTGCAAGGATTATAATAAATATTGGAAGATAATAACCTATAAATAGCATAAAATCATCAAAAATTTTTCCTCTCATTTTATTAGATTTGGAATTGATTGATTTGTAATATTATTAAAGCTATTATTAATGAAATTGAATGACTGATTTGATGCCGTATTTCCGCCTAAAAATATTTTATATCCAAATAAAATTGCTAAAATCAATATAAACAACGCAATAACAATAATTATTACCATATCTATTGCTACACTATTTTTCATATATATCTAAAAAATTTCATCAATTATAAATTTTATTCAAAAACTTTCTTTTTATAATAATATAAAATTATCCCAAAATTAATAATCAATATTCCATCAGCTGTAGAACAATATAAGCATATTGAATGAATTAAAAATAACATTATATATAATGAAAATACTACAAATAATATACCAATTAATCTATAAAATAAATTATAAATTATCTTTAACCTTTTCTTATATAATAATAATATTAGAAATATATCAATTATAAAATATGAAATTGCATATATTTCTAAAGGTATTCCAAACAATTTTGAATATGGGCTTTCCAATACTTTTTCACAATTTATTGGGGTATTATTAATAGAACAAAATAATGGTGATGAATTATTTATTAAAACAACATATTCTAAATAAATATATATAATTAAACCTATTATTGAGAATATTATTAATAATAATATCCTTTTATCAAATTTTAAGTTCATGAATATAAATAAAAAACAATATTTATAAATTTTTGAATAAATAAACAAAAATGAAAGAAGATTATTATTTATCATTTGAAAAAGAAAAAATAAATGAAAGAATAAAATTGGAAAATGAAGATCCATTATTTATTATTAATTATAATCCATCAATATATTCATTAAGATATACATTTCCATTATATTTAATTTTCTCCATATATTTTGTTACATTTTCAATTTCAGAATATTATAATCCAAACATATTATCCTTAGTTTTATTATTTTTTATTATTTCAATTGTATATTATATTGCATTGAAATATTATGAAAAGGCAAAGAACTATTATATAATATTTACAAATAAAAGATTAACATTAATTGAAAATGAAAATATAAGATCAATAGAAAATTCATATATAAATAATATAGAAATATATCAAAGTCTATATGAGAGAATTAAAAAATTATATACAATAAAAATTTATACCCATACATTTTTGTTAAATAAAAGTATAAGTTTAACAATTGAATTACCATTACTTAAAAAGGAAGATATGATAAAAATAAGGGAAATTATTTTAAATAATATACCTAAGAAGCCTGAGCAGGAGAAACCTGTTCCTTAAATTTTTCTAAGTGTGCTGGATGAACAATTATAATTTTTTCTTTTCCTTTATCATTTACTAAAACCTCATAACATTTTCCCCTCTTTCCCAAGATCTTTCCAACCATTCCATGGTATTTTGGATGGGGCATTGTTTTATTATATGATGGATCAATCTTTATTAGAACTTTATCATCTATATTGAATTCTTGTAATATTTTCCTTATCTTTATTTTACCATGTTCCCTTACATGTAATGATAATTTATCCCTTGTTTTTCTTCTCAACCCCTTTCCCTTTCTTGCAGTCATTAAATTAAAAGTTCATGATATATTTTTAAATAATATTTAAAAAGATATATAAATGGAAGTACTGAATAAAAAGATTATAACACCTGCAAATGTTAAAAGTATATTATTGAAAAATAAAGAGAAGAGAAATTTATTATATGTAGAGGAAAGAACATTGAAATTCCTTAATGATACATATAAATTAAATGAAAATCAGGAAAAAGAAATATTAGAAGAATTAAAGAACATAAATTTACCAGATGAGGTAAAAATACAAATATTGGAAATGTTGCCAAAAAATGAAGAAGAATTAAGAACAGTATTATATACACATTCTATAAGCAAACAAGATATGGAAAAAATATTAAATGTAATAAAGAAATATGGATAGAAGAGAAGATTATGCAATTGTAATATATTATTTACCAGGTGGGGATCCCACAAAAAATATAAAAGAGCCAGTAGTATATGCTGTAGGAAGAGATTATTTTACATTGTTATTATTAACATTAAAACCCAGCATTACAGTGAACTTATTTGAAGAATTATATATTGGAAATAAACAAAGGGATAAGGTAAGATCTATACTAAAAAGATTGTCATTTGATGAATTACCAGAAATTGCAAAGGCAAATTTAGAAAAAGCAATAAAAGATTTAATAGCAAAAAATGAGAAAAAATTTGTAGAATTCTTTAATAAGGCTGGTCCATTAAATATCAGACTTCATACATTAGAATTATTACCAGATATTGGAAAAGTAACTGTACAAAAAATTATTGAAGAAAGACAGGAAAAACCATTTGAATCATTTAAAGATATTGAAGAGAGAGTAAAAGGTATTAAAAATATACAAAATATAATTTATCAAAGAATAATTATGGAATTATCTGGAAAAGAAAAGACAAAATTATTCACTATCTAACTTTTTATTATTTAACTTTGCTTTTATCTTTAAATATTTTTCATAATTTGTTAATTCAATATTACTTTTTTCTTTTATATTAACTAATAATAATTGTTTCATAAATTTCTTCCATTTTCTTTTATTCATTGTAACATTTCTTAAATGGGATTTCATCAAGTGTCTACTATATTTCTTACTATTTACAAATACATGACCGCATAATGGACATTTATATATTTCCCTTCCATTTCTATCAATTTCCCTTATAGCATGCAACATTTTTTATATATTTATAATAACCTTTAAAAATTATTTATTTTGAACTAAAAACATTGAATGATCAATATGGTATGGTTCCAATCTTACTTCTTTTATTATCTTTAATCCATAATCTTCCAATCCCCTTCTTACTTCCCTAAATATTTCTTTTGGATCTTTTGATACATCAATTGATCTTGCTTTTACTGCTAAAAATCCATATCCTTTATTCTTTAAATAATATTCAATATTTTTAATAAATATTTTTATCTGATGTGGTTGTGCAACATCCTGATATATTAAATCAACCTTTGTAACAATATGTAAATATTCCCATGGTTTATCAGCATCCGCCAATATTCCAATAATATTCTTTCTATCATATAATATTGGAACAAGATCCCTTAATATCCTTGAAGAAATATCTATACCAAATATTGTTCCATTTTTATCAATTATATCTGAGATATGAGATGATGTTGTACCGGATGCAATACCTAAATATAATATTTTATCACCTTTATTAATTGGTACTTCTCCAATATTTTTCTTAATTGCCGCTGCCAATTTAGATCTATTTGTAATCCATTCCCTATATTCTTCATTATTATATTTTACCAATCTTTCTTCATATATAACTTTTCCAGGTACCAAATTCTTTGTATATAACCTTCCTTTTTCATCAATAAATATATTCTTATTTTCTTTTAATGGTCTTAATTTCATTTTTCGGATAATTCTTTAAATCTTTTATCCAATTCTTCCTTCAATTTCTGATATATTATTTTTCCATTTAGATCTGCTTTTACTGCAATAGATATTTTTGATGCTAAGGTTCTAGCCATTGCTCCCCTTCTTTTTGGAGATAATTTTTGTAAATATGGATGATTAAATATTACACCATGTTTTGGTGGTCTTATACCTTTAGATAAATGTAAAAATAATGCTTTTTCTGCACCCAAAACCTGTATTGTTGATGAAGGCAATAACGATAATTCTTTCAATCCGCCAGCTAGTAATATTAATCTTGCACCTATTTTTGGAGTAGCAATTTCCGATAAATTTGGAGCAATTTCCTTCATCAATTTTTCAATATAATCTTCTAAATCTTTTCTTAAATCATATATTTCCTTTATTTTCAATGATATTTCATTCATTATTTCCAAATCCCCTTTTTCAAATATTTTTCCACCCATTGTTTTATTAATATTATATTTTTTCATTAATTCTTCCCTATTTGAATTTATAATTGTTCTTATAAATTTCTCATGATCTTCAATTTCTTGTGAAATTTCTGGAAAATATAATCCATACCATTCTCTAAATCTTTCCATAAATAAATTCAAAGATTCATTTAAATCATCAAGAAAACCTATTACCTGTATTATTATTTCATCCCTACTTATAGAATCTGATATTTGTTCTTTTAATAGATCAATAAATAATTTATTATTAATTTTTTCTTCCCCAATTTTTTCCAATGTCTTTCTTATTATACTTACATCTTCAGTATATTTATATCCATCAAATCTTTGTCCAATAAAAATATCATTTTCTTTTATATAATTTTTTACCTTTTCAGGTAATTTATTTTTATATATTTCCTTTAAATCATCCAAATTTAATTCTAAATCAATTTTCTGAAATTTTTCCAAATTATCATCAAATATATATAATCCATTATATCTTAATAATATATAACTCATTTTAGTATCTTTAATGATATTCTAAATCCTTTTGATGGAATTTGCATATTTATAAAATAATTTTTGAAAAATCTTTCATCATTTGCAACATCTAAAAATCTTCTATATATTCTTATTTGATATGTTTCATATATTTTTGTACCTCTCTTTCCCAATGTTCTCATAGTTGGTACTCTAATTATTTTTGTTGGTAAATTAACAGGACCTCTCTTTTCAATACCCAATTGTTCAATTATCTTTAACAATTGATTAGTAAACTGATTCATTGTTTTTAAATTTGTTCCCCACATTTTAATCCTTATCATTGACATAAATTCATAATATATATTATATTTTTAAATACTTTCTACAGGTTCAATTTTTAGTATATAGAATATTTTATCCAATATTTCTTTTGTTAAATATACTAGGAATAATCTGTGTGGATATTTATCTTTATAATTTAATATTGGAACGTTTTGATAAAATTCATTGAATGATCTAACCAGATCTATTAAATATCTATATAAATGATTTAATTCTAATGATTTTTCAATATCATAAATTATATCTTTAAACTTAAATAAATTAATAATTAATTTTTCTTCATATTTATTTAATTCATTTATTTCAAATTCTTCAGATATTTTATCTACCTTATTTAATAATGATTTTATCCTTGCATATGTATATAGAAAGTATATTGCATTCCCCTCTTCCAAATTTAACATTTTATCAATATCGAATAATATTATTGTATTTCTATCATATTTTAACATTTCTAATGATATAAAACTCTTTACTATCCTTTCAGAAGTTTCTTTATCTTTAAATTTATCATATGCAATATTGTATAATTTATCATATAAATCGTCAACATTTATATACAATCCTCTTCTTCCAGACATTTTTATATCTTCATTTATTCCAAATATTTTTGCAGTATTTCTATGCAATCTAACCAACCCATATCCATAATATATATATTTAGAATTTCTATCAATTTCCTCAATTACTCTTTTTACCATTAATTGATTATGCATTTGTTCCATTCCAATTACATTTACTGAAATCTTACATGGTTCAATTTCTTTTCCCTCATCATTTATTTCATATACATATTCTCCATTTGGTTGTTTTATATATTCTTTAAATTTAATATTTGATTTAATTATACCATGTTTCCACATTGCATATGCAATATCTTTTGCAATATATGTTGTAGTTCCATTTGATCTTATAAGAACTTTTTCTTTATTTGAATATGCTTTATATATATCTTCCCACCTTGTTAAATCCAAAGAAATTGTATCATCCTTTTTTATCATTTTATTTTCTTCCAATATTTTTAATGCACTATCAAATAATTTATATTTTAATATATCAGATTCCCTAATTATTATATTAAAATATATATTAAATCTCCACAATGTATTTAATTGTTCAAATAAAATTCTTTCAGATATTCTTTTAGATAAATAATATACTTCATTATTACCATCTTCAATCATCTTTATAATATTATATTTATATTTTTCTAATTCGGGAATTATTTCATACAATTTATTAACTATTACATATATAAAATCTCCATAATAATGATCAAATTTTTCAGGTACTTCATATCCATATAAACTTTTCAATATATTCATTCTTTCCAAAAATATTTTCCTAATTTTTTCCTCATATTCTTCTTTATATATATTTTCTCTTATTAAAAATTCTTTAATATTGTTTATTACTTTTTCTAAATTGAAATCCTTTGGTTCTTCGGGTATCTTTAAATAATATATTCCAACAATATTATCACTGACCTGTACCCCAGTATCATCTATATAATTTATTACATATATATCATAATTTAATGTTTTAAATAATCTATACAAAGAATCTCCAATTATTGAATTTCTTAAATGACCTATATGTAATGCTTTATTTGGATTTGCAGATGTATGCTCTAAAAATATTCTAATATTCTTTTTTTCAAAATTAAGTAATCTTTTATAATTATCCAATAATTTTCCCTTATTTAATTTAATATTTAAATATCCATTCATAAATTTATAATCCAAAATAAATTCCCTTATTTTTTCAATTATTTCATTTACCAATATATTTGGATCTTTTCCTTTTTTCATTTCTTTGAATAATTTAATTGATATATCATAATCTAAATTTTTTGGAGGTTCAGAAAATTCTATATCATAATCTTTTAATTTTTCTCTTATTATCCACATAAAATTGATTTCTATAAAAAGTTTAAAAATGTGGCAATTGTATAAAAATTTATGGTAAAAAAAGGCCAATCTATATCAATTAATACAATAATTATATTGATAATAGCACTCGTTGTTTTAATCCTTGTAATATTATTTTTTTCAGGTACATTTTCTAAGGGAGTAACTGGAACAAATAATGTATTAAATCCTGCAATAAATCAGACAAATCAGACGGGCCAATTAATTAATAATTTATCAAATCAAATAAATGGAGGATCTAGTTCATCAAGTACATCTACAAGTAGTACATCTAGTACAACAACACCAAAAAATGGAAAACCAACAATTGCTACATAATCTATAAGATGAAAGGATCTGATGCTATAAGTTTTATAATTTTTTTAATAATTGGACTTGTTGTTTTGGTGGCTGTTATAATTTTTGTAGCTCCAAAAACCCTTAATATAATGTCGTCTCAACAAAATTTATCAAATACATCAAATAATATTTTAAATCAAACATTTAGCAATATATCAAATACATCAAATTTATAATTTTGTTTCGGTCTTGGGCCCGGGGGGATTCGAACCCCCGTCAATGGGTCTGGAGCCCACCGTCCTGCCACTAGACTACGGGCCCTAAAACTCTTCTTCAATCTTTAAATATCCTTTCTTTTTTAACCATTCAACTTCTGAATCTGTATATGAATATAATATATCTCCCTTTTTATCAGATTGTAATTCCCATGGTTCCACTAATACATATGTACCTTTCTTTAACCATATATTCCTGTGCATTTTCTTATTTTGTGGTACCCTACATATTCTTGTTTTTCCATCAAAACATCTCACTCTTGCATGTGCCCAACCAACGACTTCTTCAATTATTCCTATAACCTGTCTATCCTTTGGAACAGGAATTCCTTCTTCTTCGAAAAGAGACATTTAAAAAAATATTATAAATTAAACATTAATAGCTTACCATTCTTCTTCCTCCCAATCTTCATCAAACTCGTCCCAATCTTCTTCTCCTTCTTCTCCCCATCCTTCATCTTCTTTTGGAGCCATCATTTTCAATTCTCTTACCTTTCTTTTTAGGTCCTCCCAATCCATACCCTTTTATTATTATGTAAACTTTTATAAGGTTTTTTATGCATCTTCATCATCCCTTAGTAATATTGTTACAATATATTTTCTATTCCCTTTTTCTTTATCATAGCTAAATAATTTTTTACTTAATTTTACTTCTCCATATTTTTTTAATATGTTATAATAGCTTTTTACCCTATTTTTTCCAACATATAAATATATATCAATATCCTTTTCATTTATTTCATCTACTTTTTTTATTACATCTTTATTTTTCTTTGCTATTTTTAATATTTCATCTTCAATATTTTTATTATATCCTCTTATTTGCAAGATTAAATTTGCTTTTTTACTTAAACCTTTACATCTTGGACAAACAGTATATTCATATTCAAAATTATCCATATCAAAATTATTATACCATTTATTATGGTATTTTACCCTTCCACAATATTTACATATATATACTTTTTCCCTTTTTTCTTCCTTTTTATTTATTTTTATATAACACTTATAGCATAATCCGTCATATAATTTTTCAACTTCTCTTCCACATGATGGACAAATCCTCTTCATAAATAAATTATAAAAGTATATGGTATCCCAGCAATTCTTTTAATATCCTTTTCCTCAATTATTTTTTTCTCTTTTAATATATTTACAGATTCTTCCCCAACAGCATATATAAAATATATATCATCAAAATCTTTTTCATCAACTCTTTCTCTCTCTTCTCCCTTAAAAAATTCATTTAATTCTAATACAAATTCTCCCTCCTCAAATCTTTTTCCATATAAATTTTTATCACATAAAACTAATACATATCCATAACTATCTCTATACTTTTTTACCAATATCATTTCAATTTATATATTACTGGACTTTCTGCACCACAGGCTAAACATTTAATAATATATACCCTTTCTCTCCTTTCCAATCTTGTATCCAATTTTTTACATATTGGACACCTAACAAATATATCTATAAATTTATCTATCTTTACTTTTATTTTATCAAATTCTATCCTTTTCTGTAATATTATTTTTTTATCTTCAATTTTTGATGCAACACTAAATTCTTTTTGTAAAAATTCTGCTAATAAATTTATATCCCTATTTATTATATTACATATTGTTCCTGCATTTTCTATAGATGTCCATTTTCCAACATAATTTATTTTTGGTAATGGTATATTTATTGATCCCAATGTAGATCTATGTAGAACTTTCATACTACTCAATTTCTTATATGCTTCATCTAACATTTCTTCATATGCTGGTATCATATAACTTTATATTTTTCTGGTGAAGATTCATAAATCTCTCCAGATGATAATAGATCCATTATAATATTTAATAACTTTTCCTCACTTATATCAAAGAAATTTTCTATATCTTTTAAAGATACGCCATCACCTTTATCATTATTTCTTATAAATTCTAAAATTTGCTTTCTTAACTTTACCTCTTCAGGCAATTCTTCATCATATTCTTCCTTATATATTTCTTTTTTTACTTCCTTTTCTTTCATATTATTATCGTCACCACTATCTTTTTCTTCCATTACATTTTCTTTATTATTTTTCTTTATATTCTTTTTTATTTTTTTAATGAAAAATTTTCTCCATAAAATTTCATCATCTCCATTTAATATACTTAAATATCTTGCAATTACGGAAAAATTATTATTATATTCTGAAACATTTCCTAAAATCAATAAAGTATCAAATAATTTAATATTATAAACATCAAATAGAACAACATCAAAAAATCCAAATGTATCCAATAATTTTAATCTTATTACTTTCTTTTCTTCCTGAATATCTATTACTTTTCCAATTAAACAAACTTTACTATCCTTATAATTCTTTAAATCTTTTGAAAATATTGATAAATACATATTTATACAGCTTTATATTTCTTATCTCCAGATTCGTATATATATCCTTCCTTCAATAATTTCTCAATTGTTTCTTTTACCTTTTCTTCTTCTAAATTATATTTCTTAGATTCATTTAATATTTCATTTAATGGAACACCATCTGGAAAATCTTTTTGTAAATCCTTTATTATATCTAATACTTTTGATAATTTTTGCCTTTGTGTAGAAGAAATTCCAGACATTATTATATCTATATCTAATCTATTGGTTTCTGGATTTATTCCAACCTCTTTCAAGCTATATAATAATAATTCCTTTGCAAGATTTACATCATCCTCAGTAACTACTGGAGATAACCTTATCTTTGCAGAAGCTTCGGCTATTCTTATTATTGACATAAGTTGTCTTGTAGTTATTGGTATTGTATCTTCTCCAGAACTAGATCTTAATTTTATATAGAAATCCTTTACAATATCTAAAGCTGCAGTTGTCCATTGTGGCTCAATTTTCTTTGCATATATTATATATTTTCTTAATAAATCTTTATCCAATGGTGGTTTTCTTTCCTCTTTTAAACCTTTCAATAGTTCATTAACAATTGTTTCATCCTGTTGTGGATTTGGTTCATCTATAAGAACAAAAATCAAATCAAATCTATTAATTATTGTTGGTGGTAAATCAATTTGATCAACTACACTTTTCATCTTATCCCATCTACCAAATTTAGGATTTGCAGCTGCTAAAATTGATGTTTCTGTCCTAAGTGTTGCATGAATATTCGCTTTATCAATTGTTATTGTTTGCTGTTCCATTGCCTCATGTAAAGATTGTAATTCTTCTATAGATAATTTATCAAGTTCATCAATACATACAAGTCCCCCAGATGTTAATACCAATGCTCCAGCCTCCAATACCCAACCACCTTTAAATATTTCATCCCTTCTAACAGAAGCAGTTAAACCTACAGATGATGATGTTATTCCAACCACATATTTTGATTTTGGAGCAATTTCTGATACATATCTTAATAATTTTGATTTTCCAATACCTGGATCTCCCAAAATTAATATATGCATATTTTTTCTTTCATCAACACTTTTCCTCCTTTTTCCACCAGATACCAATTGTAATGCAATTGCCTTTTTAATTAGTTCATAATACTTTCCATACAATCCGGGAGCAACGGAATTTGCAATCAAACTTAATACATCTGTAGACTTTGCCAATTCTCTTATTTTTCTCTCATCTTCTGCAGATATGGATATATCTTCAACATCTTTATCTACAGGTTCAACATAAATTGCATCTATATATAAATCCAATATTGCTTTAAAATTTGAATTTTTTAATTCTTTTACAATCCCATATATTTTAACCCTTATTCCTGGCAATGTTTTCCTTTCCATTCTAGGCTCACATAGATCTTCCTTTAATATTACAGTAATTTGGGCAGGTTGCTCACCCTTTTCAATTTGATCTGCGGGTTCTTCAATTAATAATCTTTGTACATCTATCGTTTCATGATCTGTTTCAATAAATTTCCCTTTTGTACCGCCACATACTGGACATTTCTTTGGTTTTTCTATTACAAAATTCTTATTTTCAACCCAAAATTCCCCTCCGCAATCTTCATGTAAATACTTTGTTTTTATAATAAATGGTCTTACTTCTGAAGATATTTTTATTATACCTTCAACCTGCATTAATTTATCTTTATGTTCAGATCTAATATCCCTTATCCTTAAATATCTTAAACTTTCTGGGAGATTTTTTATTCTTACCTTTACTTTTCTATCTAATCTTTCAGAAAAGTATACACCCATTTGTTCTAAAAAATTTTCTGTCTTATTTAATAAAAGATCTAACTGTTTATTATTTAAATATGATTTTATTTTCTCATAATCTAATATAACGGATTTTTCTTCTTCCCTAATAAACTTTTCAATTTCTTCTTTTGAAGCATCAAAAATTTGTCCCAAAAATCCTGTATCTAAAATTTCAACTTCCTTAGTATTATCCATATATTCTATATTACAAATAATGCATATAAGAAAAAATATAAAAAATTAATAATTGAAAATATGTATAAGGGCCCGTAGCTCAGAGGTGGAGCGCCGGCCTTATATGGCTACGCTCCTAAGAAAGCCGGAGGTCAGGGGTTCGAGTCCCCTCGGGCCCATAATGGTTTAATTGAAAGATTTTTCATTCTCTATATAAATAGATAAATTGAATACACAACGAATTTTTATTTAATGCCCTAATTTATATTATTAATAGACCTTACTTAATGTCATGTATCAAGTATTTATTTAAGATAGAAGACTCCCTTGAACGAGGCTTACTTGAGAGGAGTACAGACTATTAGAGAAAATGTTATATAATTTTACATTCAATATCGAATAAGATGACTGCATAATAACACTCCGAAAAAATAAATAGTTAATTGTCTAACAATTAATTATGAATTCAAATAACTTATCGTTGTTGGTCGTCGTTTTAGGAACGTTAATGTCAGCTGTAGATACAACTATTGTAATCTTAGCGCTTCCATCTATTGCTCAAGAATTGCATACTAACCTTTATATAATTATTTGGGTTATCATACTTTACCTTCTAGTTATAGCAGTCTTTACAACTCAGTTAGGCAGATTAGGTGATATTTATGGTAGGTCTCGCTTTTATAATTTAGGATTTGCAATATTTACATTAGGTTCAATTCTCTGTGGAGCCTCTCCTAATGCAATTTCCTTAGTAGCATTTAGGGGAGTTCAAGGGCTGGGAGCTGCGATGATGCAAGCTAATTCTGGGGCTATAATTGCTGATATATTTCCTCCAAATCAAAGAGGTAAAGCCTATGGATATACTTCAATAGGTTGGAATGCTGGAGCTACTTTGGGGATAGTTTTGGGGGGTTTTATAACAACTTTCTTAGGCTGGAGATATATATTTTATATTAACGTTCCAATAGGAATCGTTGCTATAATATTGGGATTAAGATATATAAAAGATCTGGAAAGAAGAAATACTAAACTGGATATTATAGGTATGCTAAGTTTATTGGCTTCACTATCCTTAATATCCTATGGAGCTGCCTATATTGCAGGAGAAGGTGTGAGGTTATTAAACATTTACTTAATCTCTGCTGGTTTAATTATATTATTAGGATTTATATTAGTTGAAAGGAGACAGCAGTTTCCTATAATAGATCTGAGGGCTTTTAAAACGAGCAAAGTATTTACTTATTCTCTATTCGCGTCATTTCTTCAAACAACTGGTTATTTAGCTACGGCATTCATTATAATAATGTATCTTCAGGGGATTAGAGGTTTATCGCCTTTTGAAGCATCTTTACTATTAGTTCCAGGTTACGTTTTAGCCAGTTTAGTTGCACCATTTACCGGAAGATTATCGGATAAGATAGGTGCTAGAATACCTGCGACCATTGGGTTGGCTTTAATGATGTTAGCCATTTTCATATATTTACAACTTTCGATCAATACTCCTTTATACATTATTATAATCGCTTCAACAATAGGCGGTTTAGGTTCTTCTCTATTCTTCCCAGCTAATAATAGCGCTATAATGGCTAATGCACCTAGAGGATTTTATGGCGGTGCTTCTGGCTTATCCAGAACTTTATCAAATATAGGGACTCTTTTAAGTTATGTTATAGCAATAAGCGTATCCTCTGTGACTGTTACTAGATATGTTGCATTTGAAGTGTTCCTAGGAACTACAAATTTAATAGGTGGTGTAGCCAGTTCTTTCTTAACGGGTTTAAAATCAGCTTTTTACGTATCGTTAGGAATTTTAGCTATTGCACTAGTTTTATCCGCATTAAGAGGTAAGGAGGATAGATCTCGGTTGTTACAGGTAAATCAAAGCCATAGTCAATAAATTTCATCAACTTTACCCTCTCTTTACTTTAATTAATCGTTAATAGATAAGTTTAAGATTATAGGTTATTATCTGAGAATATACACTAATGATTCTTTTCTGGCTTGAATCTTTATGGATATTTACAAGGCCTACAATTGCCGCTGAATTATTAGCAAATGGTATAGATGACTAGAAGATTACTTTGGTCAAGATATGTCTGATGGAATAGTAATAGGTTTACTAACTGCACTGCCTGAGACTATTTTAGTTATCATTGCATCTATTAGTGGTCATTATGACATAACCTTAGGTTCTATTATAGGCGATAATGTAATTTTGTTCACATTAGGTATTGGTTTAGTAAGAATAATATATAAGTTAAAGATAGATTGCATAATCTAAAATAAATTATAACTTAGTAGCTTTTATAAATAGTGCATATTAATAGTCTCATAAATTTCTTATTCATTTTGACATTATAAATAGAAATAATGAGATAACAACTTACTTACGCTTTAAATAAATGATTTTTGAGGGATCTTTTATTAGAAGTCTATAATAGATATCAGTCTTTAATGTAGTCGCGGGCCATCCTGGCACTTTATATGATTTCTTAATCTTTTTCGCTTTTACAAATTTTTTCTCAACTAACAATATCTTTGTCGTGCGGTTGTGTTTACCTTTAGCGTGAATTTCATAAATCCTGTCTTTCAGCCTGAACGTACACTGTAACCAATTTACGCCGTCTAACGAAAATTCGACATATATTGACACATGCTTCGCATTAGGTATAATTTGTTCGGTATTCGGCCTTATGAATTTTTCTCTATAAATCACACCCTCCTTCGGCTCCCATATGCCCACCAGTTTCTTCAAGAACCTCAGCATATCCTATTCGTTAGAAACAAAATATTTAAATCTTTAACTAAGTGGATACTTTAGGAAAGCCTCCTCAAATTCCTGTATTGATCTACATAGATCCAATGTTTGCCGTTGACGCTAAGAATTCTCTTCACGTTTATTGTACCATTTATCTTGTCAAGTTTGATCGCTTCATTGTTATCTCTAATCATTTCGATATCGTTTTGTTTGTGCGAAAAGAACATCATAATTATAATAAGGTTTTTAAGGAAGAAAAAACAATTTTTTGTTAGAATGATGATTCTAATAAATGCAGTGACAGTTAATCCTGCCGTGATCCTTGATTTTTGCTAGAAAAGGCTGACTCTCAAAAGGTTCGAATCCCTTCGAGCCAATAAAAATTTAGAGTTATTTAAATTAAAATAAAATTAAAAAATTACTTTAGTTGTACTTGCTTTTCTTTTACACTTAATACCTGTCCAATTCCAATTGTTTTATTCATATCTCTAATTGCAAATCTTCCCAAAGATGTATTTGGGAAATCTTCAAATTTCTCTACTACTACTGGTTTTGTTGGTACAAACTTTACAATTGCTGCATCTCCAGTCTTTAAGAATTGTGGATTCTTTTCAACTTCTTGACCGGTTCTTGGATCTATTTTTGATTGTATTTCTACAATTTTACATGCTATTGCTGCAGTATGTATGTGTATTACTGGTGTATATCCTACAGCAACTGCAGATGGATGATATAGTACATAAATTCTTGCAGTAAATTCTTCTGCTAATTTTGGTAATGGTTCTCCCAATTTTCCACATACATCACCCCTTAATATATCACCGTTTTCTGGTCCTTTAACATTAAATCCAATATTATCTCCTGGTAATGCTTCATCCAATTTTTCATGATGCATCTCTATAGATTTTACTTCACCTACAACACCATTTGGTTTCTTTGATGGTAAGAATATTACTTTATCATTTGGTTTTAATCTTCCAGATTCTACCTTTCCAGTTGCTACGAGTCCTACACCTTTAATATTATATACCTCACCAATTGGTATTCTTAATGGTTTGTCTACCAATCTTAGAGGTTCATCTAAGATATCAAACGCTTCATATATTGTTGGACCATTGTACCATGGCATTTTTTGTGATTTTTGTGTTACATTTTCATCTGATGAGTATGCGGCAATTGGAACAATTGCTTTTATTTGTTTTTCAGTATAACCAATTTGTTTTGCCAATGTTAATACCATATTCTTTACCTGCTCATATCTCTTTTGATCATAATTTACAGCATCCATCTTTGATACTGCAATAATAATTTGTGGAATTCCCAATGTTCTTAATAATAATAAATGCTCTCTTCCCTGTCCTTCTGGACCCAATGCTGTTTCTGCTTCACCAGGTGATGCTGAAACTACTAATATTGCAGCATCAGATTCTGCAGTACCGCCAATCATATTCTTTATAAAGTCTCTATGACCTGGGGCATCTAATATTGTTAATTCATATTTCTTTGCTGGTATTTTAATTGCAGCCACATCAATTGTTAATCCTCTCTTTCTTTCTTCTACTGATTTGTCCATTAAGAATGCTAAATAGTCTGTTTCCTTTCCAAATTCCTTTGCTAAATTCTTTAATTCTTCTAATACTTTCTGATCTATTAAATTCAAGGATACCATTAGCCTTCCTACTAATGTTGATTTTCCATTATCTACATGCCCTACTACTACCAAATTAATATGTGGTTTTTCTCTTGCCATTTAAGATTATATTTATAAAAAAACTTA
>Ga0081529_118527_pt1 | contig 18792 bp, 18 predicted proteins | sample EchGeymetagenome_FD_71012 | JGI IMG/M metagenome (GOLD analysis project Ga0081529, IMG submission 71012) | Ferrous microbial mat and aquatic microbial communities from Echinus Geyser, Yellowstone National Park, USA - transect B T=78-80 C v2... ...
AAGAGTGTAGCTGCTGTTCTAAAATGACTCACATTGACTAACTCAGCAATCCTATTAAAACCTCTCCTTAAGAATATCGCTTCAAGTAATTGAAAAATAAACGCTACACTCAAACCCGTGATCACTCCTATCCATGCACCGACAGGATTAATTAAAAATGCATACAAAGAGGTATAAATTAACATGGCGGCAGCTATGCTTCCTATAATACTGAATATCATTGCATACAAGACATTATTAAATATTGATTTATCATTAGTAGTATCTGAAATGTATTTTGCTGCTATTAAAACAAGGATTTGCCCAACAATTGGAATAAAAAGCATTAATATTGACCCGATCCCTCCAAGTATTTTCGCATCATGCAATGTTCCCATTAGTATCATTATGAATATTAGCATACAAGCATATAAATTTATTTGCCACTTAATACATAACTACTATTATAATTAATTTTCTATCTTTCTTACTTTATTTAGTTTATACTATCTCATAACTTTTGAGAAAGATTTTTAAATAATAATTTAGAATATTGGTAAATAAATTAAAGAAAAATACTTAAATTTAAATATAAGCAATAACAATATAAATTCATGCCTGAAGAAAAACCAACTGCAGCATTCATAGTATCATTATTAGCCGGAATATTTATTCTAATAAATGGTATTTTAATAATGATTGCATCAGCATTTATTTTTGTAATACCTATAGCCGGTGTTTTTGTTGCCCTTTTTGGAATCGGAGAATTAATATTCGGTTTAATAGTAATGTTTGGTGCAATAATGATAAATTCAGATGATCCTAGTAAAGTTAGGACAGGTGGTTTATTGTACTAATATTCTCTATCATATCAATCATTGCAGGCGGCGGATTCCTCATAGGTTTGATTTTGGGCCTCATTGGAGGAATACTTGCACTAACATGGAAACCTTCTACGCAAATACCTCCACCATCATCATAACTCTAGAGACTCTACAAACTATTTGTGTTTATTTTTTAGGACTATTCATATCGCATTTTAAACAGAATGATATTTGATTGCTATATCCATTGTGGAATATGTAAGTTTTAATTTTGTGTAATAAAAGGTTTATAAGATTGGTACGATATAAAAAAGACTGAAGTACCATGTCAGTTAAAAAAGCTATTTCAAGAAGTGTAATAATAGCAATAATAATTATAATATTAATAATTGCTATAGGTGCAGCGTTTATGCAATTTGTTCCATCAGCACCAACTACTACAACACCCTCAACTACTACTACAACACTTACCACTACTACAACACTTCCAATTACTACAACCACTACTACGCCACCTAAGCCTTTAATAATAGGGGTTACCGATAAAGTGACTGATATAGATCCTGCAAGTGCTTATGATTTCTATACATGGGAAGTGCTGAATAATATTATGGCTGGTCTTGTGACTTATAAACCTGGAACGGCTGATATTCAGTTAGCGTTAGCCTCAAATTATACAATAAAAAATAATGGACTAACTTACGTATTTACACTGCGGGATAATCTGAAATTTTCTGATGGAACTCCGCTTACAGCTCAAGATTTTGTAAGATCAATAAATAGGGTTGTTAAAATTAATGCCCCTGAAGGGCCAGGATGGCTTATTACTAGTTTTGTAGATAATGTAACTGCGCCTGATGCAAAAACTATAGTATTTAATCTTAAAGCGCCCGTTTCATATTTTACTGCATTATTAGCAACTCCTCCATATTTTGCTGTAAGTCCAAAGTATAATCCGACTGCCGTTGATTCTGATCAGACTGCGGGTGGGGCCGGTGCTTATAGGATAACAAAGTGGGTAAGGGATCAAGAATTAGATCTTGAAGCTAATCCTTACTTTTATAATGGTACTCCTTATATTAATAAGGTAATAATTAGGTTCTATAAAGATGCTACTTCTCTAAGAGCTGCGCTTGAGAGCGGTGAGATTGATATTGCTTGGAGGACATTAAATCCAATTGATATAATGAGTCTAAAGTCTAATCCTAATTTTAATGTGATTCAAGTGCCTGGAGCATTTATACGATATATTATATTTAATGTTCAAACATCGCCAGTTAATAATGTGTTGGTGAGAAAGGCATTAGCTGCAGCAATTAATAGGACTGATATAGCACAGAGAGTTTATACGGGAACCGTTACTCCGCTTTACAGTTTAGTTCCAATTGGTATGTGGAGTTACGTTCCAGTATTCAAGCAATATTATGGTGATGCGAATTTAACACTTGCCAAGAGTTTATTAACACAGGCGAATTATTCAATTTATAATAAGTTAAGTATTGATCTTTGGTATACACCATCTCATTATGGATCTACTGAAGCTAACTTAGCTCAAGTTCTAAAGGAGCAATGGGAGAGTACTGGCATGATTAGTGTTAATATAAGAAGTGCTGAATGGAGTACTTATACTAAACAGGCGTCACAGGGAGCTATGATGATAAGTCTTTTTGGTTGGTATCCAGATTATTTAGATCCTGATGATTATTTAACACCGTTCTTAAGTAGTGAGGCTAATACATGGACTGGTTCTCACTATAATAATACAACTGTAAATAATTTACTCACTAGTGCACAAAGCTTGACTGATATAAACCAAAGAACACAGATTTATCAAAATGTTCAACGTATACTCGCTGAGGATGTCCCATTCATACCTTTAGTACAAGGACAACTTACTATAGTTACTAAGAAGGGGGTTTCAGGAGTCATATTAGGGCCGGATATGATATTTAGATATTGGCTAGTGAGATGGAGCTGAAAATCTTAATTATTTTTTTATTTTTTATGTATTTTTGTAGTGAATGTTTTACTTTTGTTTAGTGAAAATATTTATTTATGAAGCATATAGAAGGTTAGGGGGATTATATGAAATTATGGCGTTATATAGTGCTTAGAGTTATTCTTGTTATTCCTACACTTTTTATTCTATTATCAATAGTCTTTGTTTTTCTTCGTATGATAGGTGATCCTATCACTGCCATGGTGGGTATGAAGGCTCCTCCTAGTGTGATAGCCGCGATGAGAGAGGAAGCGGGACTTAATAAACCATTAATTCAACAGTACATTGATTATATTTTTAATATTTTAAGAGGTGACTTTGGAATTACAATGGCTGTTGATCATAGACCCGTGATAAGTGTTATTATGGAGAGATTCCCTGCCACGCTTGAGTTAACAATTGCTGCTTTCATAGTTAGTGTGCTGATTGGTTTAATTACTGGAACTGTTGCTGCATGGAAACGTGGCGCTCTTGATTCTACTATGCGTCTTTATAGTATTGTTGCCTATGCTCTTTTCATTCCGTGGTTTGGGCTTGTGTTGCAGCTTATTTTTGGTGTGTATTTAAAAATATTGCCAATTGGTCAAATGTCTGATCCTGGTTTAGCACCACCACATTATACTGGAGTATATGTCATAGATAGTATTATAGCTGGTAGGATGGATATGCTAGTAAGTTCTTTGAAGCACCTTATATTGCCATCGATTACTCTAGGAGTTGTACTTTCTGGTGCTTATACACGTCTTGTGCGTAATAATATGATTGATGTCATGAGTCAAGATTTTGTTTTAGCATATTTTGCACGTGGAATTAAAGATAGGAAGATCTTAATGCATAGTTTAAAGAATGCTTTTATACCGCTTATAACAATGATGGGATTACAATTCGCTATTTTATTAACTGGTGCAATACTTACTGAGACCACTTTTTCATGGCCTGGATTAGGTACTATGATTGTTGAGAGAATTCAATATACTGATTATACTGCAGTACAAGGCGCTATAGTGTTTTTTGCACTATTTGTGGCAGTAACTAATGTGGTAATAGATATCATCTATGCAATTTTAGACCCCAGGATAAGTTACTAGGTGATTAATATGGATGATGATCTTAAAACAATAGTGGTTAAGCATGGTTTAATGTCTCGTCTTTTTTCAGTAATTGGACGTTTTACTGGCTGGCGTACAGGTTTTATGATTAGTGGTATGATTATAATTTTAATGTTCGTATTCATTGCTATTACAGCCCCATTATTAACTCCCTTTGATCCTACTAAGGGTTCATCTGACGTTCTTCAACCTCCATTTACTTACATACATATATTTGGTACAGATAATTTAGGTCGTGACATTTTTGCTAGGATTGTTTATGGTACACGTACTATATTATCAATATTATTACTTTCAACATTAATTTCAATCACAATAGGCATGCCTCTTGGATTAGTCTCAGGATTCTTTAGTGGTGTTATAGATAGGATCTTGTCAATAGTTATGGATAGTATATATGCTTTTCCCAGCTTGTTATTAGCCATAGTTATAGCTTTAATGTTAGGACCTAGTCCATTAAATACAGCGATCTCAATAGCTTTTGTTTATATTCCAACATATTATAGAATGATCAGAGGACAAACATTATCTATAAAAGCACAACTTTACATTGAAGCAGCTATAGCATCTGGTACTAGAACAAGAAAAATTCTCATAAAACATATACTTCCTAATTTATTACCAACATTAGTAGTAATATTTTCTTTAAGCGCCGCTGATGCAATCTTAACTGAGGCGGGACTTAGTTATCTAGGATATTCTGTGACACCTCCAACACCTGACTGGGGATATGATCTTTATGTTGGACGTGAATATGTTCTTTCCGGTTATTGGTGGCTCAGTTTCTTTCCTGGATTAATGGTTGTATTACTTTCAGTAGGATTTGCATTAGTGGGCGAAGCATTAAGCGATATATATAATCCAAGGAGATGAAAAAATGAGCGAATTACTTAAAATTAATAATTTAAAAGTTTATTACTTCACATTACGTGGGATTGTTAAAGCTGTTGATGATGTATCTTTAACATTAGATAAGAACGAATTCATAAGTATTGTTGGTGAATCTGGAAGCGGAAAAAGTACATTAGCACATGCAATTCCCAGATTATTACGACCACCTGGTAAAATCGTAAATGGTGACATATTTCTTGAAAACGAAAACTTAACAAAAATGAGTGATGAAGATATACGTAAAGTGCGTGGAAGAAAAATAGGGTTTGTTTTTCAAGACCCATTCACATCATTAGATCCTCTTGTTAGAATTGGTGATCAAATTGCTGAAGTATTTTTAGAACATGAATTAATTGATAAAAAGGAAGCTAAAGAAAAATCTATGAAACTTCTTGAGGAAGTCGGAATTCCTTCAGATAGATACGAATATTATCCTCATCAATTAAGTGGAGGACAAAGACAGAGAGTTGCAATAGCTATAGCTATCGCATTAAACCCAAAATTATTAATTGCTGATGAACCTACTACAGCATTAGATGTAATAGTGCAGGATCGTATAATGGATTTAATGCAAAGTCTTATTAGCAAAGGTATGAGTGTAATGCTTATAACACATGATATTGCATTAGCAGCTGAAAGAAGCAATAAGTTAGCTATAATGTATGCGGGTGAAATTGTTGAGTTCGGCGCAGCAGAAAAAATAGTTGAAGAGTCTCTTCATCCATATACTTCAGGTTTATTGTCTTCTGTGCCAGACTTATGGAGTGATAAAGAAGTTAAATCAATACCAGGCAATCCACCAGATTTAATAGTTCCACCTAGTGGTTGTAGATTCCATCCCAGATGCCCATTTGCTATGCCTATTTGTAGAGAAAAGAAACCACCTAGAATTAATGTTAATAATAGAAATATTGCATGCTGGCTTTATTCAGAGGGTGTGACTAAATGAGTGAGATAATAAAGGTTGAAGGGTTAACTAAGTATTTTCCTGTTGAACAAACGTTCATTGAACGCTTACGTGGGAAAAACTTATTTGTAAAAGCTGTAGATGGCGTGAATTTTTCAATTAATGTAGGTGAAACGTTAGCATTGGTTGGTGAATCAGGTTGCGGAAAAACTACAACTGGTAGACTCACCGTTAAATTGATTGAACCTACTAAAGGGAGAATTATTTTTAATAATACCGATATAACGCATGTTAAAGGAGAAAAATTAAGAAAACTTAGAAAACATTTACAAATTATTTTTCAAGATCCTTACGCATCACTTAATCCTAGGATGAGAATTGGTGATATAATTGCTGAACCTTTAATAGAGCATGATTTAAGTAGTTGGAATGAAGCCAGAAATACTGTTTTGTCTATGTTAGAACGTGTTGGTCTTGTTCCACCAGAACTTTTTTACATGAAATATCCTCATCAATTAAGTGGGGGACAGAGACAGAGAGTTGCAATAGCGAGAGCTATGGTATTAAGACCACAATTCGTTGTTGCTGATGAACCAGTTTCAATGATAGACGTATCACTAAGGGTGTCAATACTTGAACTCCTTTCCAGTTTTAAGAAAGAATATAAAACATCAATGTTACTCATCACGCACGATTTGGGGATTGCAACTATAGCATCAGAGAATATAGCCGTGATGTATTTAGGAAAGATTGTTGAGATAGGCCCAACGCGAGAAGTTATAAATAAGCCAGCACATCCATACACTATTGGATTATTATCGTCAATACCATCGCTAAAGAAGCGTATAAAGAAAATAACTATTACTGGAGAGATAGCAGATCCTAAAAATCCACCCAGTGGTTGTAGATTCCATCCCAGATGCCCATTTGCTACTAATAAGTGTAAAAGTGAAGAACCACCGTTTATAAAGGTTGATGAGAATCATTTCGTTGCATGTCACTATGCATTGGAAGTTCTAAAGAAATAATGCTCATTTCTTATATTTAATGATAAATGATGGGGGATCAATGCGTTCAGATTTGCATTTAGGACATTTGGTAGGTTTCTTAGGTTTATCTAATTCTTTAAAAACATACCCGCAAACCTTACATGTGGGAGGTTTCATAAGGAGCATTCCTCCATGAGATTTAATAGTTTTAGCAATGTGTTTTAAATGCTCGTAAACTTCGGGTTCATCAATTTTAAAATCCAAATTAACCGTTATATCGTATGCTGTTAAAGGATTATCAGTAGCGGATAGTAGGTTAATTATTTTCTCTCTAATTGTTAATTCGTCCATCTTTATCTCCTACATTCTAATAAACCTCGATTATATATAATCCTTTTTAATGATGAGCTTTTAAATAAAAATGAAAAGTATATCTAAATAAAGATTAATTAAAATATGAGGTATCATGGAGGATCCTATAGAAGTATTAAAAGAAGAGCATGAAATAATTAAGAAGAGCCTAAGCATTTTAGAAATATCTACTAGAAACATATCTGTACTTTCGACTTCTGAGATTGAAAAACTTTTAATGTTTTTTGATGAGTTTGTAGATAAATGTCATCATGCTAAAGAGGAACAATCATTATTTCCCCTAATTGAAATAAAGGGGATACCTAAGGAAGGTGGCCCTATAGGAGTTATGCTACTCGAACATGATAAGGGACGTGAATTGAGACAAGCTATGCTAAATACGCTAAAAGATTTTGAGAAAAACTTTGATACATTTAGAGATTATGCGAGAGATTTTATTTCACTACTCAATGAGCACATATATAAGGAAAATAACATCCTATTTCCAATGGCTGATATGATTTTAAATGAGAATGATAAAGAACAATTAATAAATGATTTTGAGACTATCGAAAAGAGACTAGGAAACATTCATGAAAAATATGTTAATTTTATTAACATGATGAGTAATAGAGTGTTAAAAAATAATTTTTAATGCTTATTAGTGAACTTTTATCCTAATATTAAGAATATTATATTATCTATTGAAAATATTCCTGGTCCTATTAAGAATATCGCAAATGATGAAGCTAAGAGTACTGTATCTAATTCCCAACCAGACATGTAACCTCTAGTTGCTTTGAACATTGGTTCAAGAGCTCCTCTTGGTATTGGAGCATTATAAAGTTTAGTAATATTCAATATTGTTGTTCCTATCATTTCAAGTACGAACAATAGACTTACAATTTTTGTAAGTAAACCTATTAGTAATGCTATTCCTCCTAGAAATTCTAATAAAGCAACCAAATCGAAAAGTGCATAAGGTATTCCGAAAGATTTAAACGAATCCCGCATCATTTTTCTGGCATCTCTATTAAAGAGTTTTGGCATGCCATGTACTATAAAAAGTATCCCAACAAATATTCTTAGAAATAGTGTAGCAACACTTAAAAATAGTATTTCGTTTGATGTGCCTAAAAGTAATTGTACTATATCCACAGCCATTATTTTCACCACATCTATTTTAAAAATTGCTTAGTAATAAACTTTACTTTGTAAAGTCAAACTATTGTTCACTTTTCATTAACCATTTTTCACTCCATGCTTTAACAGATTTAACAATTGGTTTTAAATCTCTACCAGCATCTGTCAGAGCATAATAATATTTTTCACCATCGCATACTCTATCAATAATGCCAAGCAATTTTAACTCTTTAAGAGATTTTGATAGAGTTCTTGTACTGATACCATGCATGCTATTTAATAATTCATTATATGTTTTTGGTGATTCTAATAATCTATCTATTATTACTAATCTCCATGGTTTACCTAAAATTTTCCAGGCTTTAGTAACAGGACAATCAACCATTCTAATAAATAAACAAATCCCTTCTATATTAATTTTTACATACTAACAAAATGTCCTATTTTCACTAATACAATAAAATACTTTACTTTGTAAAGTATTAAAGTAATTTTACGTAAAGAATTTCTCGAGAGTATCAATATCTGATTCATCAAGCCTCCAACCAACAGCACCTAAATTTTCTTTTACATGACTTGGATTTGATCCTCTAGGAATTGGAAATACAATATCACTCTTACTTAATAACCAATTCAATGCTATTTGAGCTGGAGTCTTTCCACCATACTTCAAAGAAATAGTTCGATATATTGAAGAAGAGCTAAACATGGAACCAGCCAACTTACCATGAGCAAGTGGATAATAAGCTAGTACAGCTATTCGCTCTTTTTTACAATAAGGTAGAATATCACGCTCAATATTTCTATGCAATAAATTATACTCCATTTGTGTTGAAACCAGTTCATATTTACTGAGCGCATTTTGAGCTTCTATCATTTGCATCAAAGAAAAGTTACTAACCCCTATATATCTAATCTTCCCTTCATCAACAAGCTTTTCCATAGCTCTCATAGTCTCATTTATAGGAACACGTGAATTGGGAAAATGAATCTGATATAAATCAATATAACTTGTTCTTAATTTTCTTAAACTACGATTACATGCCTTAATCACATCATCATAATGCAGATGAGTAGACCATACTTTAGAAGCTATAAATAATTCATCCCTCTTTCTCCCCTCTATAGCTTTAGCTACTAAAGGCTCCGTATAATATATTTCAGCAGTATCTATCAAGTTTATTCCAGCCTCAAGACCTATTTTAAGAGCCTCTATCGAAGCCCTCTCATGTCTATATATTCTGAATACTGCAGCAATAAATGTCCAGAAAGGATCAAACCATGTCCCCATACCTATAACTGACACCTTAAATCCAGTTTTACCAAATTCTCTATATTCCATATACTACTTTAATCAATAACATTCTTAAATAAATTTTCATACCATGCTGTTCACTTAATTAAATCTAAAAATAAACATTCATGAAGATTAAATAAATTTGTATAATTAAAGTAAAAATTTAAATAATTGGAATAACAAAGAAAATATTATGAGAAAAACTAAAATATACATACTTTTAACCCTAGTAGCTATTTTACTAATACAGCCTATTACTGCAAATGGTTTTGAAGGAGGACAGTTTCAACAGGTTAATGTAAGAGATTGGAAAAATGCATTATCTGGACCACTTTGGAATTATATTAAAAATATTACCTCACAATCTAAAATGTTATCCAAAAATGATCTAGTCTCATTATCTTCACAAACAATTCCATCAGCCACTCCAATATCAACTTTCACCTTAAACACTAGGGTGAGTAAAGATTTGGATGGTTTTTATGAGAATGAACCATCAATAGCTGCCAATCCTAATAATCCTAATAATTTAGTAATTGGTACTCATCAGTATACTAGCACAACAGTTTATACTGCGGCTTACAGATCATTAGATGGTGGTAATACATGGACTGGACCAGTACTATTACCATTATCTAAACCAACAGATTTCTTTGCAAGCGATCCTGCATTAACAGCAGATAGATCAGGAACTTTTTATTACTCCTATATGTCTATAGGTTTGAGGAATATCAAAACTATCTATGGTACTACCACAATATTCTCTAATGATATAGTAGTCGCTAGATCAATAGATAATGGAGCAAACTGGCAAACTAGCATCGCAGTAACAGCAGAAAACAAAAGTTTTCCACCATATATATACGTATTTGATATCTTATTTGATAAACCTTATATAGCAAGTGGTCCTATAAGCAGTTATGAAAATGTTATTGTAGTAAGTTATACTGAATTCATAGACGGTTTTAATTCATTAACTAACCAAGGGTTTACTAACGTTACCATAAAAATAGTAGCTTCATTTGATAACGGAAGAACATGGAGCACCCCTATTTCCGTTTCCCCAACATATTCTATTACTTCTTCTACTATTGTTCGTATTGTTCAAGGTTCCATACCTGCTGTAGGACCTGATGGTACTATATATGTCGCATACTATGATTCAGGTGAAGATGGATGGCTTACAGGGCATGCATATATAATGGTGGCGCGTTCTCTTGATAATGGAAGAACATTTAATCCTCCTGTAGTTGCAGCAGTAATACCTTATGAGCTTAGTTACTTTTCAGGCCCAATAGGTTTTAGATGGTGGAGTTCAATGTTTCCATCAATGTCAGTGGGTCCTGATGGAAATATTTACATAGTATATGCCGCTGATCCAGATGGGCCTGGTGGTGATCCTGCAGATATATTTCTAGTTAAGTCTATTGATAAGGGGTTAACTTGGAGTGCACCTTTAAGAGTAAATGATGATAATACTAAAAATGCCCAGTTCTTCCCATGGGTTAGCGTTGATCCAAAGGGTGTCGTTCATATTATTTGGGGTGATAGGAGATTAGATCCTGTGGATTTCGGCTATGATGTATATTATGCTAATTCAACTGATGGTGTAAGTTTTTCAAGAAATGTAAGAGTTACAGATTATACAAATAATATTCTCTTTGGTATTCCTTTCTTTATAGGTGATTATTTCAATGTTGTTGCAACAAGTAATAATGTGCATGTTGTTTGGACTGATACAAGAAGAGGATTAAGAAAAATGGGAGGATTTTATTGGACTGGAATTGATGAAAGTATATATACAGCTAAATTAGGATCACGCCCATCACCGATATTGAATGTAACTCCAAATGATCTACAATCTGGACAAACAACTATACTGAAAATTACTGGCGCAAACTTACCTGCTGAAGCTCCGCTTACAGTATATGTTGATAACGTCCAATTAGAAACAATTATAGCTTTTACTGATATTCACGGAACTTTTAATATAACTGCAGCGTTGCCTATAACATCGGTTGGTAATCATAAATTGACAGTAAATGATTTTACTACGGGACTTATAATAGGTGATTCATCTATAATTATTAAAGATTATACTGCGCAAACTCTTTTAGATAGGCTTAATAATGTTATGAATATACAAAATAGTATAATGAATAAAATAAATGATCTCTCTAATTCAATAAGTGTCCTTCAATCTCAATTATCAAATTCAACAAATAGTATTTTAAGCACTATCGATAACTCACGAAAAACCATATTATCAGCAATAAATGATGCACAAAATAATATATTAAATGGTGTAAATAATGTTAAAAATGCATTAGATACAGTCAAGAATGTCATTATCACTACTATAAATAACTCACAAAGTACAATATTAGATAATGTAAGGAGTAACTTAAATACAGTAGGAACATACCTCGGAATACCGTTACTAATCGTATTAGTACTTGAAGTGATCGGGTTAATATTAATCAGAAAAAGAACATAACAAATTTTATTTTTTATTATTAAGCAAAAATAAAGGTATAAAGTGATGATAAACTAGTAGAAAATACAATTGGTTACATCATAAATAAAAGGAAGAATTATGAGTCACTTAGTTATGAGAAGGAGAATATTCCATAGTATAGGTACTTTATTCGTACTTATTTTAACATATATTTTAGCAGTAATATTAGTAGGACGACTATCAATTTTTACAATTTTATTATTAGGTCTTATGTTCTTTAACTTCTTTAGCATTGAATATGTTCATCCTCAATTAATGAAAGGTCATCTCAACCTTAAAGAAATAATTATTATCATTCTAAATATTTTACCCTACACTTTTTTATTATATTTTATTTCGTTAGTGTTACTAATTCCTATCTTTTTACTTTTATTTTCTGTGATAATGTATCTTTCTCATAAAATTGTGTTCGCGAGTGTATTTGGTGTAGTTCTTTCAGCATCCCTTTTGCTTCCGTGGTATATAATGTTAAGTTGGAATACTCCAAGTCAAGATGTTTTAACGATATATGTTGCGTGGTTAGCATATAATTTAATGAGCAGTTTATACATAGAATCACGCCTCCCTCATAGACAATTAAATCCATGGTTTGTAACTATAGTTTGGTTTATTTTATTACCTGTACTTCTTTATTTATCATCCCATTTAGTTTACTTATTAGCTTTAGCTGAACCAACATTTAGAGCTTTATCAGTACATAAAGAAGGGAATATCCAATTTAATAAAATTAAACAATTTGGTTGGATGAATGTTGCACGGTCTGTATTCTTTTCTATATTACTTATTTTTTACATTATCTTAAAATAAATGTTATTAAAATGATTAATGTCTCGAACTGTTTATATATTAGATCAATATATAAGATTGGATGATGGGCATGTTATTAAAAATATCTTCAGATGTTTTTAAGGATATTTATGAGATAGATTCTGATGGTATTATAAAATTTAAGATATTCCTAGCCGGTGAATGGGTTAAAAGGGATTCATGGTTTGATGTAAAGTCACCTATTGATCTTAGTGTTATTTCCAGGGTCTCAGTACCTACTAAAACAGATATTGATTATACGCTTAAGACACTTTATGAACATGGTAGATGGGATATGAGAAATATACCAGGTTATAAGAGATTAAATATTCTTTATAAAGTTGCTGAACTTCTTGAAGAAAATTCAGATGATTTTGTTAATTCATTGATAATTAATGCCGGAAAAACAGTACAAAATGCTAAAGCTGAAGTGAGCGCAGCAATAGATAGATTAAAAAATGCTGAGTTAGATTTGAGAAATGTTACTGGCGATTACATACCAGGTGATTGGAGTTATGAAACAATTGAAACTGAGGCTATAGTTAGAAGAGAACCTGTTGGAGTAATATTAGCAATTACACCTTTTAACTATCCTCTCTTTGATACTGTTAATAAACTCTCGTATTCAATTTTAGTTGGGAATGCTTTTGCAGTTAAGCCTGCCTCAGCCGATCCCATACCTGTGATTCTTTTGTTCAAAATTCTAGAAAAAGCTGGATTACCTAGCAGATCATTAGCACTTTTAACAGTGCCTGGAAGTGAAATGGAAAGAATAGTATCAGATTCAAGAATAGCAGCTATAAGTCTTACTGGAAGTTCAGAAACAGGTAATAAAGTTTTGAAAACTGCTGGAATTAAACAATTTATAATGGAATTAGGCGGCGGTGATCCAGCAATAATACTTGCTGATGCAGACTTAAAGTGGGCCGCACAAAGGGTAGCTAGAGGTATATATAGTTATACTGGACAGAGATGCGACGCCATAAAAATTATATTAGTAGAGAATACAGTGTATGATGACTTTAAACAATCTCTTATTGATGAGCTCAAAAAAGTGAAGGTGGGTGATCCAAGAAATGATGTTGATGTTGGACCTTTAATAGACACAGCAACTGCGGATGAAATGATGTCAGCTATTGATGATGCAATTTCTAAAGGTGGCAAAATACTTGTTGGTGGTAGAAGATTAGGCCCAACCTATGTCGAACCTACACTTATAGAAGCTCCAAGAGATAAAATCGAAAGCATGATTCTTTTTAATAAAGAAATCTTCGCTCCTATCGCATTAATAACTAATATAAAGAATCATGAAGAGGCTGCAGAACTTTCTAATAAAAGACCATATGGTCTTGATGTATCAATATTTGGAAAAGACATTCTAAAAATAAGATATCTAATTAGACATTTAGAAGTAGGAGCAATCTATATAAATGATTATCCAAGACATGGTATTGGGTATTATCCATTCGGAGGAAGAAAAATTTCTGGTATTGGTAGGGAAGGTATTGGATATTCTATTGAATATACAACAGCTTATAAATCAATAATCTATAATTACAAGGGCAAGGGTATTTGGGAATATCTGTAAAAGTTTTACTCTATCATATATATTTTTCTCTAATAAAAAGAAATATTTATATACTTCTTTCATAAAGACCTTGATGCTAGGTGCATATTAAGTTGTTGGATTAAAACTTATTATGTCATAAAAATATTGCATAATTATATTTTAAACTTTTCGTAAAATATTTTATTCTTGTATACTATAATTAATTGACGTGTAATGATAATAATTATTGACGTGCTACCATTCAGTGTGTTAGTACTGATTTATACTATCCAAGTCTATTTTTTCATAATATCGTTGTCAAGTATTATGCTTAATTTAAAAGAAAGAGTTTGGTTAAAACCGGAACCACGATTTGATATACCAACAGCCATATTACTTCCTTTATATAATGAAGAATGTAAAAGTGTAGAGAAGACTGTCATGAGTATTTTGAACCAAAAATACAAAAGAGATTTATTAAGAGTTATAATAATCATTGAATCAAATGATATAAAAACTGAAAGTTGTGCAAGAATCGCATATGATACTTTAATCAAAAATGGTATTGATTGTCAAATCATAATAAGACATGAGACAAGGAGTTCAAAAGCCGCAGCATTGAACGAAGCATTAAAATATGTAAATGAACCTGTTATAGTTGTTTATGATGCAGATGATGAAATAAAAGATCCTTATCAAATTGGTAAAGGAGTATCTCTAATAATGAATGGATATGATGCTGTAGGTGTTAAAGTTTTACGCGTTGGAGATACAGTAACACAAACTTTATCATATATAGATACATTTTTCTGGATAAATGTTTCATTACCCGGAATAACAACAATATCAGGATACCCACTTTTAAGTGGCGAAGGTCTTTTTGTCTCCAAAAAAGCTCTTGAGATAATAGGAGGATTCCCAAATTCATTAACTGAGGATTCCATGTTAACCGTAGAATTTGCAAAACATAAGTTAAAAATTGGATTACTTGACAGCACAATCTATGAAGATGCACCAAAAACATTATCTGCAGTAGTTAAACAAAGAATTAGATGGCATAGAGGTTATGCCCAATGCCTCTTAAAAACAATCAAAAGCCCTATACCAATAAGACTTAAGGCTATCATAAGCATGTCATATACCTCACCAATATCTTTAATCGTCATAGCATTTTCGCTTGCATACGTTTTTATGTATATACCATTGAGTGCAATCTTTCACATACATATATTACCTGAAATATTAATCTTAAGCATATTCTCAATAATTACAGTATTATCAGCTCCATTATATCTCATTACATCCAAGGCTTACATACCACGTAAAGAAAGTTTCATTATCCTTTTATTATATTGGTCCCTTTTAGGAATAGCAACTATATATTCCTTCCTAGCACCAAAAGTACAATGGTATAAAACAGAGAGAATTTAAGAACCTATTTTTTAATTACTGCCGCTTCCATAATAGTTAATCTTGCATGCGTCGCATCTAAAGAAGCCTTCACACCTATTGGTATAGTTATCTTATTCAGACCATGCCCACAACATAATCCATAAATCGCTGGAACCTTTATACTTCCTATCCTATCCTGTATAACTTCATCTAAAGTAAGTGTGGACTTTGGAACCTTTTGCTCATAATTTCTAATTTCACATATAATTATTCCAGCAGCCTCACTTAATTTTTTAGACAAAATGAGTTGAGTTAACATTCGATCAATTCTATACGGTTCCTCATTAACCTCCTCTATAAATAAAATTTTACCCTTAGTATCAATTTCATATGGTGTTCCCAATGTAGAAACTATTAGTGAAAGATTCCCACCAATAATTTCTCCTTCAGCCCTCCCCTCATTTATAACACGAATAAAAGGTCCTTCAACAGGATTCTCTACATCACCAATTGGTTCAGTCTTCATAAGTGCTTTAATCATATAATTTTTAGTATATTCAGTTAAATTCGGAAAATCAGGTGCTACCATAGGTCCATGAAAAACTATTAACCCAGTTTTCTGATGAATAGCTATAAGTAATGCTGTTATATCACTATAACCAACAAATATTTTAGGGTTTAATTTAATTTTTTCATAATCCAACAACTGGAGTATCCTTAATGACCCATAACCTCCCCCAATTGAAAATATTGCATTAATATTTTCATCCTCAAAAGCCATATTAATATCTTCTGCCCTCTCTTTATCGGGTGCAGCTAAAAATCCTCTGCTTAATAATTTTCTCACAGTATTGCCCAGATGAATTTTAAACCCCATACTCCGCAGTTGCGCTATGCCTTTATTTAATTGAATATTATCAACAGGACTAGCCGGTGCAACAAGACCAATCGTATCACCTGGATTTAATACCGGTGGTTTTATTTTAGACATAAACTAATACAGACATGGCAATTTATAAGTTTAAAATAACATTCATATAGAATCTGATAATTAACCATTACATATGCTCAGCAAGAAAGCCTACGGTTTAAACGGGATGAATTGCCTTCTGTGTTGCATGACTTGAGCGTGTGGTATAAGATTTTTAGATTTTTTATTACGTTTTAATCATTATCAGGTTAAGTTTGAACCTGAATAAATTTCTATGCTAAGTTCTTCATTTCATAAATTCCTCAATCTTTTTATCACTGGGTAACATCATGGAGATTAAGAATGCTAAAATCACAGAAATTGCTAGAAATGAGAAATATAATCTTGAACTTACTATAAATAACACTGCACTATAAGTTAAGCTAACTGAAATAATTCTACTTATTAAACCTACAAAACCTGTAGCATTACCATGAATATCTTTCTTAGTAAATTTTGAGATCCAATCCATAATTATTGAGTATCCAGGTATCATCAATATTCCACTCATCCCTAATAACAAGAAAATGAATATACTATTTGCCATTATTGCGAGGATAATAAATAATATCGATGTAGAAAGTGTCGCAATCCTCAGATACGTTGCTCTAGCATTCTTTTTAGCAATGTATCTCGGAATAATAATAGTGTTTATCAATCCAAGAATTATCGAGATCGCAACAGCCTCTCCTGCAATATTTCCTAGATCAATGCTACTTAGAGCGGGTTGAAGCCATGTAGAGAGATTATCAAAAGCCGCAATACCTAAACCTAAAATTAACCCAACAAACCAGAGATCTCTTCTTTTTAAAATAATGTCCATGTTCTTTAAGCTATCCTGTTTTTCTTCACTTTCATTCCTCATGATTTTTAATGGCATAATAAATAAAACTAATAAAATGAAACCCAGAATTCCGAAAGCTGCAGATAGAGACATTAAAAGTAATATTCCACCTATTGAATAAAGTGTAGCACCAGTACCCAGGGCTATAGTTGCTCCAAGGTACATGGAAGAACTTAAAACCGAAATTATTAAGGTACGTCTCCTTTCTTCAAATAATTTTGATGCAAATGGAACTATGCCATTCAGAAGAAATGGTTGACCTATAGCACCAAGGAGTTGCGCAAAAAAGAACCACCAATAATTGATAAATGCATACCTTATTATACTACCCAAAAATGTAGTAATAGTTCCAAAAATAAGCCAAAATTTAAAGTTTCTATCTAGGAGTATTCCGCTTGGTATAGTTAAAATAAGAAATAATGTAGGATACGTAACAGCAAGTAAGCCAACAAATTCAACAGATGTATTGAGTTCTTTAGCCACATATGTAACAACAGGGGAAAATGTAACCCACATTACCTGTGATGAAAGTAGGATAAACACAAAACCTATAGTCGCTAAAAATGCTAACTTATTATTTTTATTCAAGAGATTCACCGCTCATTCAAACAACCTAATAACCATTTCTTTTATAACTGATATTTAAATATGTTGTCGAAAATGCTGTGTTGGAGCAGAGGTCTCTTGGGCCTAGGGCTTGGGGTAGGGTGCATCGTTTTAGGTGGGTTGTTGAGGGGGTTTTCTCTGTTGTGAAGCGTGTTTTTGGTGAGTATGTGTTGGCGAGGAAGTTTGTTAATATGGTGAAGGAGGTGGTCATGAAAGCATATTTGTACAATATTTTTGTGGCGTTGACCTTAAGTTAGTGCCAGAAAAATGCCTAGTCATGGAAGTGCACATCAGAAAATCATGCAACACAGTAAAAAAATGATAAAAAAACTTATTAAGTTAGAGCAACCATTAAATCTGAGGTGTAAATCAATATGATAGACATTGTATTAACTCTGATTGTTCTAACAATACTGATGGTAGTGTGGACTATCTTAGGTATTATTGGTGCTAAATGGGTTAAAAGCATGAGTGATTACTTCCTTGCAGGTCAGAGAATGAGTATCGCATTGCTGACCATAACTATCCTCGCCGCATGGGAGAGTCATTACACCGTCTTGGCTGGCGGAGAAGCTGGCTACAGATACGGGCTAGTGGGTCCAATATGGTATGCAGAT
>Ga0081529_123612_pt1 | contig 18783 bp, 19 predicted proteins | sample EchGeymetagenome_FD_71012 | JGI IMG/M metagenome (GOLD analysis project Ga0081529, IMG submission 71012) | Ferrous microbial mat and aquatic microbial communities from Echinus Geyser, Yellowstone National Park, USA - transect B T=78-80 C v2... ...
AACGAGATTTTCCGTAAGCTCCTTATCCCTCTCCAGGAAGTTATTAATGACCGAGACCCACTCATCCCTCTCCCCTATCAATTTATTCGCCTCATCATACCTACCCTCACCGCTCAATTGCTCAATTTGCTTACTCAATCTCTTAATCTCACTCACGGCATAGGTTATTGAGTATATAATGCCGATTACATCATCGGGCTTCGCCCCACTCTTAACCCTACTAAGTACCAGGTCCCTGATCACGTGGTAGCCAATACCGACGTACGGCATTTGATCACCGCAATCATTAACGTAGAAGTGAACCCTAACTGAGGAACCACAAAAACGTAACAACCTAGCCAACGAGTCACCAAGCACGGCATTCCTACCATGACCAATGTGCATAGGCTTAGCTGGGTTCGCACTCGTGTGCTCTATGATGTAGTTAGCCCTGACGCACCTATCACTTATGCCATACCTATCGCCAAGCCCATTCACAGCCCTCAACACAATACCTGCATACTCATTGATGTTAATGTCAATGTTTAAGTAACCATTGACAAGAACAACACCACCTATCAACCTGGGCCTGGGCACCCTATTGATTATATCCCCAAGGTTGGCATACTCCCTAACCAGACTATGTACAGGTATTGCCAGGTAGCCGTAGTGGGAAGGCGCCCTAATAACATTATTTATATAATTAGTGATGTCCCTACCCAACTCCCCACTAAGGAGCTCGAGGAACCTACGAACATCCCCAATCAACTCACCATACGGATTACTCATTACTAAACACAGAGGTAACCCCAAATTAAAATGCTTTTATTATTCCTATTCCCAACCATCAAATAATAACGCGTTGCGTAAAACCACTTGTCGGTTCGTACTCGCCCTGGGAGTTCCCTCTATTGGCCTCGTTACTTACTGGGTTTATCTTAGTCGGTATTGATACGTATCCCAAGCAGCTAGTTAGTATAAAGTTAGCATTGTCGATTTATGTTGGTGCTGTTGTTGGTTCGTTCCTCCTGACTTTATTGCTCGGTATTATTTATAGACCCATCATTAGATGGTTGAATGGGAGCCTTAGTAATGACGCCATCTTTAACCTTTCTATGATGAATGCGTCAATATTTACAATAGGTTCTATCATAAGCCTTATATTTTATTCTTACAGTTACAGTCATTATCTATTGTTTCCTCCAAATATTATGGCTATGATTCTCTCTTTCTTTTTCTCATTATTGATTGCTTGGCTTGTGTTGCGTAATATTGAACGTGCGTTACTTATTGCTGTGGTGCTTACATTAATATTCGTGGCCCTAAATTACCTTTATTACGTAGCTATGTAGTAATGCACCTTTATGGGGTGGTACATATTGGTGCTGCGCAATAGGGGATATTATCATTACGTTAAATAATGCGGCTATTATGTGGATTGGCATTATAACTGGGATCCTAGTTGGCAATGCGATATCTCGTACATATCTATGTTAATTGTTGTGTTATGGGTGAGTGCCCGTGCTGAGTTTGTTATAAGGTTTATATAGGTGGGCGTTAGCCCATATTTTTCGTGAGTTCGCGGAGGAGGGGTAAGGGTGAGGAGCGCTTTAGGAGGATTCTTGAGCATGAGTACATGCCTAAGGTGGAGATCGTGCCTAAGGAGGAGGTTAGGGAGATTCTTAAGCAATTGAATGCTAAGGTTTTTCAACTACCCTGGATAAGGGCTAGTGACCCACTGGCTAGGGCAATAGGGGCTAGGCCGGGTAATGTAATCAGGATAATTAGGAAGTCTGATACATCCGGTGAGTTTGTCACCTACAGGTTTGTCGTGCCTGGTTGAGTGAACAAAATAATTTAAATAGGTTCTTCCCTAGGTTATGGCGAAGCATGAATACTAAATTTATGAAAAAATATTCTGGAAAGGATTTAAATAGTGATTTGAACATGGGGTGGTAAACGATGTCCATGGGGAATCCTAACGCTGAACATGATAAGGCATTGGACTCCGTGCCAATACCAATACTTAGGTCCAAGAGGGCGCATGGTGGATTTCCCACGTCCGACGATAGGTGGACCCTAGTTGAAGCGTTCATTAGGGAGGGTGGTCTCGTGAAGCACCAACTCGATTCATTCAATGACTTTGTGGAGAAGAGGTTGCAGGAAATAATTAATGAAAATAGTGTAATTGAGACCGAAAATAAGGGTCTCTACATAAAGCTTGAGAAGATAGAGGTTGGTAAGCCAAGGGTTAGGGAGGCTGACGCCAGCGAGCACCTGCTTTACCCGATGGAGGCTAGGTTGAGGAACCTAACATACGCAGCACCGCTTAAACTAACGATGACCCTATACGTCAACGATGAGGAGGTTGATAGACAGCCGGTCTATATTGGGGATTTACCAATAATGGTTCGTTCAAGGTACTGCAACCTATACGGGCTTAAGCGGCAGGAATTAATCAGTAAGCTTGAGGATCCCGAGGACCCAGGCGGTTACTTCATAATAAATGGTAGTGAAAGGGTTATCGTATCGCAGGAGGACTTGGCGCCCAATAAGCCATTCTATGATAAGGGCGATAAGGCAAGCATAACGCATACTGCCAAGGTTATCTCAATCGGCGCTGGTTTTAAGACTACGGTGACCGTAGAAAGGCATAAGGATGGCATAATATACGTCATATTCCCATCCGTAGCCACCAGGATACCATTCCCAATAATAATGAGGGCGCTCGGCCTAGAGACCGATGAGGACATAGTCCTTGCTGTGAGCGATGATCCAGACATACAGAATGAGTTACTGCCATCACTACAATTCTCAATACAAATAGCGAGCACTGTTGATGATGCGCTTGATTTCATAGGTAGTAAGGTGGCCATTGGGCAACCTAGGGAGGTTAGGATTGAGAGGGCTAGGCAAACCCTTGATAAATACTTCCTACCCCACCTTGGCACCACTGAGGATGCCAGGTTGAAGAAGGCGTTAATGGTTGGACAGATGGTGAAAGGCGTCATAGAGATGTACCTAGGTCGTAGGGAACCTGATGATAAGGATCACACTGCGAATAAGAGGGTTAGGCTCGTTGGCGATTTAATGGCTCAGTTGCTCAGGGCTGTGTTTAGGCAAGTGATTCAGGACGTGAGGCAACAGCTTGAGAAGCATTACTCAAGGGGTAAGGTGCCGAGCCTGGTCACGTTGGTTAGGGCTGACATAATAACCGAGAGGATAAGGCATGCATTAGCCACAGGCAATTGGATAGGTGGTAGGACCGGGGTTTCGCAGATGCTCGATAGGACAAACCTATTATCAACGCTAAGCCACCTAAGGAGGGTTGTTTCAAACCTAAGTAGGGCACAGCCGCACTTCGAGGCAAGGGACCTACACCCAACCCAGTGGGGTAGGTTATGCGCGATCGAGACTCCCGAGGGCCAGAATTGTGGTTTGGTTAAGAATTTAGCCCTCCTATCGACAATAACGGTGGGTGTTGATGAGAATGAGGTGGAGAAGTTGCTTTATGACTTGGGTGTTGTGCCAATACTAACCGCTAGGAAGGAGGGTATTAAGGGTACCGAGGTCTACCTAAACGGTAGATTGGTTGGAATACATACGGAGCCTGATAAGTTGGTGACAACGATAAGGGATTTGAGGAGGAGGGGGCAGATAAGTCATGAGATTAATGTTGCGAGAATACGCCGCGGGGCGCTTGATGAGGTTAGGGTGAACTGTGACGGTGGTAGGCTCAGGAGGCCTGTCCTAATAATCGAGAATAGCGAGCTTAGGCTCAAGCCTGAGCACATTAAGAAGTTGAGCAGCGGTGAGTGGTCTTGGTCGGACTTGATCAGTAATGGCATCGTGGAGTATTTAGATGGTGATGAGGAGGAGAATGCATTGGTCGCTATAAACCCTGAGGAGGACATGAGTAGGTATACGCACATGGAGATAATACCATCAGTGATGATCGGTGCTGTGGCATCAATAATACCGTATGCGGAGCATAACCAATCACCAAGGAATATTTACGAGGCTGCAATGGCGAAACAAAGCCTTGGGTTCCCAGCCGCTAATTATAGATTTAGGATGGATAGTAGGGGGCATCTGTTAGTCTATCCTGAGAGACCATTAGTGATAACCAGGGGTATGGAGCTAAACGGGTATCTAAGGAGACCAGCTGGTCAGAATGCGATTGTTGCGCTATTGACATACACAGGCTATAATATGGAGGATGCAGTCATACTGAATAGATCAACGATAGAGAGGGGCATGTACAGAAGCGTGTTCTATAGGACCTACGAGACAGAGCAGATGAGGTATCCGGGTGGTGAGGAGGATAGGATAGAAATACCATCGGCAGAGGTTAGGGGTTACAGGGGTCCAGAGTCGTACGCCCACCTTGATGAGGATGGCATAGTATCACCGGAGGTTTTTGTGTCTGGTGGTGAGGTTCTAATTGGTAAGACTTCGCCGCCAAGGTTCTATGGTGTATACACAGAGACTGTGGTATCCAGTGCTAGGAGGGATTCATCAATAACGGTTAGGCGTGGTGAGAAGGGTATCGTTGATAACGTGGTCATAACCGAGACTAACGAGGGGTATAAGCTTGTTAAGGTTAAAGTTAGGGAGTTGAGGGTACCCGAGCTTGGTGATAAGTTTGCGAGTAGGCATGGGCAGAAGGGTGTGATGGGTATGATGATTCCCATGGTAGACATGCCGTTCACGGAGGATGGTATTACACCTGACGTAATAGTAAATCCACATGCATTACCTAGTAGAATGACAGTTGGGCAGTTGCTTGAGTCAATGGCTGGTAAGGTGGCTGCCCTTAGAGGCGTTATGATCGATGCCACACCATTTGAGGGGGTTACTGAGGAGGAGCTTAGGGACTTATTAATACGGTCAGGCTTTAGGTGGGATGGTAAGGAGGTGATGTATAGTGGATTGACGGGTAGGAAGCTTGAGGCAGACATATTCATTGGAGTTGTTTATTACCAGAAGCTTCACCACATGGTTGCGGATAAGATACATGCCAGGGCCAGAGGTCCGGTGCAGATACTGACTAGGCAACCAACCGAGGGTAGGTCTAGGGAGGGTGGTCTTAGGCTTGGTGAGATGGAGAGGGATGTCTTGATTGCCCATGGCGCGGCTGCATTACTTAGGGAGAGGCTTGTGGAGTCGAGTGATAAGTACACCATGTATGTGTGCGAGGATTGTGGTATGATAGCCTGGTATGATGCGAATAAGGGTAAGCCTGTATGTCCAATACATGGTGATAAGGGTAGGATTGCCAGGGTTACCGTGCCCTACGCATTCAAGTTATTGCTTCAGGAGTTAATGAGCCTCGGCATATACCCAAGGATTGAGTTGGGTGATTTAATTGAGGAGAGGAGGGCTTGATAAGGTTTTTATGTCGGTTGGTAGGAGGTGATGGGTAATGGCACAGACCGAGAGGGTAGCGATTCGGGAGGAGGAGATACCACTCAAGGCTATTAAGTCCATTAGGTTTGCGTTACTTTCACCTGACGCGATAAGGTCAATGTCCGTTATGGAAATAACCACGTCGGAAACATACGACGAGGCTGGTAGACCAATGGTTGGTGGCTTAATGGATAGGAGACTCGGCGTTGTTGAGCCGGGTTCTAGGTGTGAGACCTGTGGTAATCCGCCCGATAGATGCCCTGGTCACTTTGGCAGGATTGAATTGGCGAGACCCGTCATTCATGTCGAGTACGCCAGGTACATACACGAACTGCTAAGGGCTACCTGCAGGGAGTGCGGCAGGATATTATTAACAGATGAGGAGATTGAGAAGTACCGGAAGAGGCTTGAGAGGTTGAGGGTTAGGTGGAAATTACTTGCCGATAGGCTCATTGAGAGGATTAGGAAGAGGGCCATGGAGAGGACAACATGCCCACACTGCGGTGCTAAGCAATATAGGGTTAGATTTGAGAGACCGTACGCTTTTTATGAAGAGAAGGAGAATGGGGTTTTGGAGAAGCTTGATTCAATAAAGATTAGGGAGAGGCTCGAAAAGATACCGGATGGTGACCTTGAGCTACTAGGTTGGGATCCAAAGGTTGCAAGGCCTGAATGGGCTGTTCTCACTGTATTACCTGTACCACCACCCCAGGTTAGACCATCAATACAGTTGGAGACTGGGCAGAGGAGTGAGGATGACTTAACGCACAAGCTCGTCGATATTGTTAGGGTTAATGAGAAGTTGAGAACGGCGATAGAGTCGGGTGCGCCGAGCAGTGTTGTTGACCAACTATGGGACTTGCTGCAGTATCATGTTGCCACGTACTTCAACAACGAACTACCCAACCTACCACCGGTTAAGCATAGGAGCGGTAGGCCCCTGAAGACGTTGGCCCAGAGGCTCAAGGGTAAGGAGGGTAGGTTTAGGGGTAGTTTGTCAGGTAAGAGGGTTGACTTCTCGGCGAGAACTGTCATAAGCCCGGACCCGAACCTTAGCATAAATGAGGTTGGTGTACCCATGGATGTGGCTAGGACATTAACTGTGCCAATGCAGGTAACAGAGTGGAACATGGACTTAGCGAGGCAGCTCGTCCTTAATGGCCCTGAGGTATGGCCTGGCGCTAATTACGTTGTTTACCCAGACGGTAGGAGGGTTGACCTCAGGTACTTTAGGGATAGGCGTGAATTGGCGAACAAACTGGCGCCAGGCTTCATTGTGGAGAGGCACCTAATGAATGGCGACATAGTACTATTCAACAGGCAACCAAGCCTCCACAGGATGTCAATAATGGGGCACCTAGTTAGGGTGTTACCTGGCAGGACATTTAGGCTACATCTCGCAGTCTGTCCACCTTACAATGCCGATTTCGATGGCGATGAGATGAACCTACATGTTCCACAGAATGAGGAGGCGAGGGCTGAGGCTAGGACATTAATGATTGTCCAAAACCACATAATAACACCGAGATATGGTGGGCCAATCATAGGCGCCAGGCAGGATTACATAACAGGTGGTTACCTACTCACCAGTAAGGGTTCCTTCATAAATAAGGAGTTGCTCGTGTACCTACTGGCTGCGGCTAATTACGAGGGGGAGATTGAGGAACCGGTCATAATGCATCCAAGGGAACTCTGGACGGGCAAGCAGGTAATATCAATACTCCTACCCAAGGACCTCAACTGGGTACAACCAACAGCAATAAAGGAGAGTTGTAAGGATCCATACAACTGCTACACCGATGAGTATATAATAATCGTTAATGGCTACATGGCAACCGGCGTTTTGGATAAGAAGTCAATAGGTGCTGAGCAAGTTGATTCTCTATGGCACGTTATTGTCAAGAGATATGGTAATGACTATGCGAGGAAGTGGGTTGACTCAATACTAAGGGCATTACTCAGATTCCTAGATCTAAGGGGATTCACCATGGGCATTGATTCGCTGGAGATGCCCCTAGATAGTTATAACGAGCTCACAAAGCTCTATGAAGATAGTGAGAAGAAGGTTCTCGAATACATACAGAGGTTTAGGGAGGGTAAACTCGAGGCCGAGCCTGGCTTAACCATTGAGGAGACGCTTGAGAACGACGTAACAATAGAGTTGAGTAGGGCTAGGGAGACTGCTGCGCGTATTGTTGAGAAGTACATAAATAAGGACGGCGATGCGTACATAATGGCTAAGACAGGCGCCAGGGGTAGTATTGTCAATATAACCCAGATGGTCGCAATGCTCGGTCAACAAACGATTAGGGGCGAGAGGTTTAAGAGAGGATTTTACGGAAGGACAACGGCGCACTTCGAACCTGGCGACTTAGGACCAATGGCTAAGGGATTCGTTAGGAATAACTTCAAGACAGGATTAACACCGCTAGAGTTCTTCTTCCATGCGGCTGGTGGTAGGGATGGACTTGTGGATACGGCAGTGAGAACTGCCCAGAGCGGTTACATGCAGAGGAGGTTGATTAATGCGTTACAGGATATATACGTTACCTACGATGGTACGGTGAGGAACGCATCTGGTTTAGTAATACAGACGAGATATGCGGAGGACGGTATTGATGTAAGTAAGAGCGATCATGGCAGGCTTAATATTGATGAGATACTAAGAAGAGCTGGATTGGGTGGGTGATGGATATGTCGAGCACGAACGTTGTTACTCAGGAGGAGCTGAATAATGTCTTAGTCCAATTAGCCGGCATATTACCTAGGAGAATAATTGATGAGTTAAGGAATAAATTAGCAAATAAGACATTAAATAGGGAACAATTTGTGGAATTAATCAAGATTTTAGTGAATGAGTATTATAAAATGCTTGTTGATCCAGGTGAAGCCATAGGCATAGTCACTGCGCAATCTGTTGGTGAGCCAAGTACGCAAATGATACTTAGGTCATTCCACTTCGCGGGCCTTAGGGAGTTCTCAATGGCTCTTGGTTTGCCTAGAATGATAGAGCTTGTTGATGCGAGGAGGAAGCCTTCCGTCCCCATGATGACGATATATCTAGATGAGGAACATAGGAGCGATCCAAACAAGGCCCAGGAGGTTGCCTATAGGGTTCAACTAACAACAATAGAGAATGTGACAAGAAGCGTTGAGATTGACTACATAAATTCGCAGATAACCATAGAGATTGATGAGAATGAATTGAGACAGAGGGGGTTGAGTATGGATGATGTTAGGAAGGTTGTGGAGAGGATTAAGGGTAAGGGTGCCCAGGTGGAGTTTGAAGGTAATGTTATTAGGATCACGTTGGAAAACGCCGACATTATTAAGCTGAGGAGGGTTAGGGATAAGATAATGCAGACTAGGTTGGCTGGTATTAAGAATGTTAAGAAGTCACTCGTTAGGTACAAGGATGGTGAGTGGATCATAGAGACTGAGGGCACGAACCTAGAAGCCGTACTCACGTTAGACGGTGTTGATTATAGGAGGGCTATATCCAACGATATTCACGAGGTTGCCGAGGTACTCGGAATCGAGGCTGCCAGGACTGTCATTATGAGGGAGTTGAAGAAGGTCCTCGACCAACAGGGTTTGGACACAGATATAAGGCACTTGATGCTTATCTCCGATGTAATGACCTGGACAGGTAGGGTTAGGCAGGTTGGTAGGCATGGTGTTGTTGGTGAGAAGGAGAGTCCATTGGCTAGGGCTGCCTTTGAGGTTACTGTTAAGAACCTTGTGGAGGCATCAATAAGGGGTGAGAACGAGCAATTTAGGGGTGTCGTCGAAAGTGTCCTTGCTGGTAAGTATATACCGATTGGTACTGGTATAGTTCAATTACTAATGGAATTCGAATAACATAATATTAGGGCGCCACGTTAGCAATAGGTTTAAATAGTGTTTCTTCAGGGCTGTCTTGAATGATTGATATCTCACGAGAACTCCAGGTCGCACTAAACACAGGTAAGGTAATACTTGGTTATAGGAGATCGATAAAGGCTGTGATGGATGGCTCAGCAAAACTTGTAATACTAGCATCAAATGCACCCGCGGAGGTAGCGAACAATGTGCAGTACTACGCTAAGATAACTAATATACCCATCTACGTGTTCCAAGGATCAAGCTGGGATCTGGGCGCAGCCGTTAGGAAACCCTTCAAAATATCAACAATAGCCATAATCGATCCAGGAGAAAGCAATATATTAGCTCTTGCCAGTCAACGTGGAGGGTGATAATCATGCCAAGCATTAGGTTAACAGAGGAGGAGATTCGGTATGTGGCATTGTTTGAGAAGATAACTGGCATAACGCCTAGGGATACTGTAATTGATGATCAATACAACAGGATAATATTCATAGTAGATAAAAACTTCGCGCCACTCGCCGTCGGTAAGAATGGAATAAACATCAGGAAATTAAAGGAATTAACGGGTAAGGATGTGGAGGTCGTTGAGTATGGTGAAACACCCGAGGAATTAATTAAAAACAGCCTATACCCAGCCAGGGTAATATCCGTCAAGATAACGAAGCTTCCAAACAACGGTAGTGTCGCAGTAGCTACGGTTCATAGTGAGGACAAGGCAATAGCAATTGGGAAGCAGGGTAAAAACATAAACAGGGCAAAATTACTTGCAAAGCGGTACTTCGATATTGATAGAATAAGGATAGTGTCGCCGGAGCAGGGGCAATAACGTGAGGAAAAAGTAAATAAGCCCTTAAATCAACGTGAAGCGCAATGCCAGGTAAAAAATCGCCGCTAGGAATGTTCGCTGCAAGAGGATTGAAGGAAAAGAGGAGGATGTTTAGGTGGAGCGACACATACTACAAGAGAAGAGCCCTGGGCATAGCCAAGAAGTTTGACCCACTGGAGGGAGCACCAATGGCAAGAGGCATAGTACTGGAGAAGGTAGGTGTGGAGGCAAGAAAACCAAACGCAGCCGTGAGAAAATGCGTCACGCCGGACACGCGGATTAACCTAACGCCCAGGGTGGCGACTAGCATCGTAAGTCTTGATGGGCGTTGGCGTGACGTAACAATAATACATCTTAACAGGGATAGTAAGGCCATTGAGGAGACGAGACTGGTTGATTTCTTCTACATAGAGCCTGAGGAGTTTAGGGAGGATGGGGTTTACGAGTTGAGGACCATCTATGGTAGGAGACTGATAGCCAGTGGGGATCACCCAATATACACTGGCAGGGGTGTGATTCCGCTTAAGGATGTTAGGCCTGGCGATTACGTTGCCGTGTACCCCAGGGAGCCTATCGACGCCGCAGCCCCTAACGATGATAGGGTCGTACTGACTGAGGAGGACATTAGGAGGGCTGCACCGCCGAATTCGAAGGTTGATGAAATAATAAGTAAGCTCAGGGGGTTTGGCCTACTTCCACTTAAGTATAATAATAGGAATATCTATAGGATTGCCAGGCTTGTCGGGCATCTGTTTGGTGATGGGTCGTTAAGCTACGTTAGAGGTGGTAATGGGTATGAGGGTAGGATAGCCTTTAGTGGGGACCTTGAGGACCTCGAGGAAATAACCCAGGATTTGGCTGAGCTTGGGTTTAGGGTCTCAAGGGTTAACGAGTATTATAGGGAGAGCACGGTTACCTGGAGCAATGGGTTGACCCAGGTGATTAGGGGTAGGTCCTACGTTGTCTTTGTGAATTCCATAGCACTATTCACATTCTTTAAGGCGTTGGGTGTACCCGTTGGTGATAAGGCTGTCCAGGGCTTTAGAGTGCCGAGGTGGATCATGGAGGCGCCGCTGGATGTTAAGGCCGAGTTCCTAGCCGCATACTTCGGTAGTGAGTTGGAGAGGCCTAGGGTTAGTAGGAATGGTAGGACCTTCCAACCACCAACCCTCGTTATTCACAAGGCCGAGGACGTGGTTGAGCAGGGTGTCGAATTCCTAAGCGACATTAAGGCATTACTCTCGGAGTTCGGTGTCGAGACCTCGGCAATATCTAGACGCCCCGGTGTGGTTAGGAAGGATGGTACCAGGACGGTTAGGCTTGGCATAAGCATACTTAGCAATACCGATAACTTGATGAGGTTCTTTGGTAAGATTGGTTATGCATACGATAGGGAGCGTGACTTCCTAGCCTTATTGGCTTACGAGTACCTGCGCAGGAAGGTTATTGATAGGCAGAGGTATGTTGAGGCCTATAGATTCACCAGAGAACTTGCCTCTAGTGGTTACGTTAGTGACGAAATAATTAGAATCGTTAGGAGTAGGTGGTTTGGCATTAGTAGGGCTACGGTGTATAAGTGGTTGAGGAGTATTGGGAATAGTAAGTATGTGGGTAGGACGGCTAGGTTGGCGCCATTCAATGAGTGGGTTAATGAGGCCACGCTGGGGCTTGGCAAGTCAGGGCTTGTATGGGATGTCGTTGCTGAGGTGAGGCCCGTGAACTGGAGTGATAGGTTGTGGGATGTCACGACAGAGAGTGAGCACCACAACTTCGTAGCCAATGGCTTCGTTACGGGCAATTGCGTGAGGGTCCAAATTACGAAGAATGGGAAGGTGGTTACGGCGTTCGTTCCGTGGGATGGTGGTTTGAATGTGATTAATGAGCATGATGAGGTTATTATTGAGAGGATTGGTGGGCCTGAGGGTAGGGCTTATGGTGATTTGCCCGGTGTTAGGTTTAGGGTTATAATGGTTAATGGGGTTAGTTTAAAGGCTGTTTTGCTGGGTAAGAAGCAAAAGCCCGTTAGATAAAAAGCCCTGTTTTTAATGTGAAAATCCTCTACATTATATTAACTAATCTTCTTCCTCGTTACCCTGGGCATTTGTGCTGTTAGTGCTTGTCTCTTCATGCTCATGCTCGCCTGCGGGTTTTATGGTTATTAGTGGCTTGTTAACAACATTGGGTGGACCGTGTGGGTTAGGCTCAACTGTGTAGTACACAGTTATTGACACAGTATAGCTACCAGGTGTCAAGTACACAATCGCCTCATCCCTGTCTAAATTAAGTGTTAGTGTTTGATTACCTATTGTGATGACTACTGTGAAGTTGCTGAAAACATCATCCATACCATCGTGATGAAGGTGCACCTTGAAGTAGCCCGAGGAGTTAACGTACAATTGGGCGGTAGCGCTTGCGGTACCGCTTTCACCTGGCGTTAGGTTGCCCAGGTTTATGTATGCCGAGACCACGGTGTATGTTGGTGGTGGCGGTATTGCTAGGTTGTAGCTTATGTATGCCAAAACACTATTCATGTTTGCTGCCACAGCCATGCCACTAAGCCCAGCCACGAAGGCTAGTACTACTAATAACCAGGTCTTCATATCATGAAGAAAAATTGATTGTGACTAATAAAAGTTGCGCGACATAAGTATTTAAAGTGAGCTATCTCTTGATAGTGCAAGTGATGCGAAGGTTTCCGGCCTGAGCACTGATGACATCACCCCTTACTGATTAACTTAAATCCTGAACTCAGCAAGTACATTGCTAAACACATTATTGAACACGTTGAATGCCTCATCACCGTACAAGCAAATAATAATCCTCCTAACGGCTTTAAGCCCTGAATACTCACCCCTGATGGCTTCAGCCATAACCTGCGCAGCGGCATCATACGGGCAGCCAAAGATTCCAGTGCTTATGGCGGGAAAGGCAATACTTCTCAAACCCAGTTCCTCAGCCTTCCTCAACGCATTCACCACAGCCTCACCAAGCTTCTCAATGGGTTCAATACCACATCTAGGTCCGACTGCGTGTATCACATACTTCGCCCTTAATCTACCCGCGCTCGTTACCGCAACACCACCCACGGGTACTGGTCCATACCTCCTAACCCACTCCCTGGATTCCTCCTGGATCACATAACCACCCTTCCTAACGATTGCACCGGCAACGCCGCCTCCATGCTCCAGGTATGAGTTTGCCGCATTAACTATGGCGTCTGCCTCAACCTCCGTTATATCGCCCTTCATTAATTCCAGCTCGATACCGTTTGGGAACCTGAACCTTGCCATCACTCATTAATTAGTGTGGGTACCTTTAATGTATTAATTTACGTTCAATTAACCAAAAAGTGGTATCCTAGTCCTCTTAGGCGGCTTGGGGACCACTAACCACAGCGCACCTGATATGAATGCTAGAATCATCATTATTAACAATGCGTGCTCCAGGGCACCAACCTCACCATATATCGGCACGAAGTACTGGGCCAGCAAGCCCGTTATCAGTGAGCCAAGGACGTTACCGCCAGTCACGGCGCCATTCCAAACAATCGATGTAGCCCAACTAACCTGTTCCCTCGGGAATAGGTCACCGAGCACAGCCATTATTAGTGGGAAGTTGCTTAGTACAAACATTATTGCGAAGAATGCTGCCACTAGGTTGCCCGTGTATATGAATATTATGAAGAGTATTGCGAAGGCGAAGGTTGAGAGGGAGGCGATCAGCCTCCTACCAACCCTGTCACTTAACCAGCCGAGGATTGGTTGCCCAATTATTGCTGAGGCCAGTAGTATGGACAGGATTTCACCGTAATTCACGCTTAACTTTACCCCAAGCACCTTGTTAATGTATATGCCCAGGAACGTCTGTACACCCTGGCCGGCAGTGTTTCTAAGCAATGTTATTAGGAAGAGCAGGGCGATCAGCATTATTGAAGCTCTAAGGGCATTAGTACTTGATGGTGGGTCACCCTTACCACCCCTTCTTTCGTAGGTGGAGATATCGAATCTGTAGATACCGTACATGAAAACACCGACACCCACAATGCCTGTTATGAGAGCCAAAATCCATAGATTATACACAGCACTCACGGTACCTGCAAAAACAAGTATTGAGCCAATTAGTGGATACAGCGTCCTACCTAGGCTCCCGAAGGCACCATTTATGCCTAACGCCGCACCCGCACTTCCACCATATGTTGCTGAGAGTAGGGCACTACCTATTGGGTGGTAATACGCGGCACCAACACCGGCTAACACAACACCTATATACACAAGGAATAAGTCGTGCACCAGGAAGCCGATTGTAGAGAGCCCTATGGCGAATGCCCAAAGGAACATCCCGAGAGCCATGGCCCTCATATGCCCACCAAGCCACCTAATGCTCATAGGCACCAACGGGCTCGCCAACGCAGACACCGCTGCATATAATGCCGAGAGTAACCCAATAATTGCGTAGTTAACACCGACCTGATTGAGGACAGGCAGTATGATGCCCGGTATCAACCACATATTACCATCATTTATGAAATGACCAATCGAGGTCAACCCAAGCACACTAGTTCTGTAATTAATGGATCGTTGTTTGGTCATTATCGTTAGGGCGTCCCTAACGCTTAAAAACCAATCTCGCGTAACCACTTTTGAATATGCGGGAAACCCATAAATTCCGGCGAAGTTCTTGCTAACTACGATGGCAAGGGTCGTATTCCTAGTAATAAGCAGTGACGTAAAGTTCGACCTGGCAATGACGATGGCGGCAAACACAGTAGGTACGAATAGGTATGAGGATTTCAAAGTGATATTCTGGGGGCCGAGCCAGGAGAGGTTGTTGAGGTTGGAAGGGCCTGTTAAGGATTACTTTGAGAAGCTCCTGAGGGCTGGCGCAATAGATAGTGCGTGCATTAATTACGCGAAGAACAAGAACATAGAGTCGGAGTTAACTAAACTGAACATAAAACTACACCCAGCAGGCGATAGGGTTGCCTACTACATAAATAACGGATACCAAGTGCTAGTATTTTAGGGTATGCGGAAATACGAGATGTTACGTTAAACTTTCCTCAACTTACTAACGTCAACGTTCAAATCTATAGTGCCTAACCTATTGCCTGTTTGATCGTAAATATACACACTCCTCTCATCCTCATCCCTAACCAACTTGTGCTTACCGCTACATATTGGGTACGTATCGCTAAGCCCGCACATGCATATCCACACAGATTCGCCGCTCGGTGTTTTATATTCATACGGCCTCTTTGCTGTGTGTAGTATGACCCTCACGGTACACGGTTATTAGTTACGCCTTTAAAAGAGTATAGCTCTAGTTTACTATTTAGTAACTTAATGAATACATGTTCATAATTAGTATTAATGCTAGCCGGAGGGTATTCCAACCATGATCAGCATGAGATCTACTAGTAATCCACCATGTGCCTAAGGTCTGGTAGATCCTTGGGTGTTAGGTAGTTGAGTCTCATTGAGGCTACCCTATTACCTAGGTCGCATGCCTCCTCAGGATCTAGGCCCTTGATCGTGCCAGCTATGTAGGCGGCGTTGAAGGTGTCGCCAGCCCCCACGGTGGTTATAATCCTGCTGAGTGTGTATGGTTTGCAGTGCTTGGTCTCGCCCTTATGTATCAGTATTGCCCCATTGTCTCCTAGCTTAATTACAGCATTGATTCCAAGGCTAGCCAGGGAGTTAATGGTACTGGGTAATGAATCGCCAAAGAGCCTACCGGCCTCCTCCCTATTCATGAAGACAACATCAGCCTGCCTAACCATGGCCATTACAATGTCTAGGTTATCACGGGCTGGCCCAACATCGAGGAATAGCTTCACTGGGTAATTCCTAATGAGACTCACTATCCTTAATAATTCCTTAGCGGCTTTACGCGAGATTGATGCATTAAACCCACTAATGTAAACGGCATCTACGCCATTAAATACTTGTACGTCTAAGTCGTCAATGCTGAGGTCCACGTTGACTCCAACGTAGCCTAGGAAGGCATGGCCTTCGCCGCCAATTATATTATTGGATATGGTTGTGGGCCCGTTAATGCGTTTGAGGAGTTTTGTGTCAACACCCGCCTCCTCTAATTCCTTGATTAGTACGTCACCGAATAAGTCATTACCAACCCTATCCACAATCGAAACCCTTAGGCCGAACTTCCTGGCTATTATGGCGACATTGCAGGCGCCGCCTGGTGATACCGCCACCTCCCTGGCTATCGAGATGTCGCCAGGACTTATCGGCAGTTTATCCACGATATAGTATATGTCCAACACGCAGTCCGAGATTACAAGTAAATCCACCGAGTCACCCATGGTCCCAAGCCTCTACACTAACTCCTCTACCGGTTTCTACGCCAATTAAGTACCAGGCCAGTGAGGCGGCTAGCCCAACGCCAAATATTGCAGTATCAACAATTAGGTAAGTGCCTATTGGTAGGTATGATGATAGGAAGATCACGGGTATTGAACCACCTAGCGAGATGATCCTAACGAGGGCTGTTAATGAGCCCCTACGCCTGGTAACCCAATACTCAGACTTCAAAACATCCTCAGTTAGGAAATAGGTGTTGACTAGTACTGAGAACACTATGAAGAGGGCCCAAAATAGGGGTTGGGCGTGAATCAACGCGTTAATGAGTAGGTCCATGATCGTTAGGGTAGCTACGGTGCCAAGGGACGACAACAATAACGTGGGTCTCCTACCAACCCTATCCGCAATGAGGCTTATTGGTAGCCCGGAGATGAATGAGGATAACGAGAACACGAGGATTAACCAGTTGGTTAGGTTTGGGAGGTAATATGGGCCCAGGGTGAGGGCTAGCAATGTGAAGCCCGCCGTGTAGGACCAACCAATGAGACCACCCACGACAACCCTGACCCATAGGGGAGGTAGCGCAATACCCACACCACGACTCCCCAAGCGCGCCTTAGTTGTGTCGCGACGGGCGATCCAGAGCGGTGACTCGGGTATCCTGGACCTGAGCATGTAGAGCGTGATTATGGCAACCACAAGCGTCATACCAAGGGCAAGCCTCTGCATGGCGACAGACACTGACAAGAGGGCTAGGGCAGACGCCAGGGCGCCACCGAGGTTCGTGAAGTTAAGTACCAAGTAAGCCAGGGAACCACGAACATCACCAGAGAAGTACTCATGCATCGCAGTGAGTATGGTGTTGTAATCACCACCAATCGCCAGTAGCAGCAGGGCCAGGAAGGTGAGGACCAAGACGTAACCCGTGCTTAGGATTAAGCCCAGGGCACCAACCACATAGAACACCAATGAAACAAACATTGCACCCCTCCTACCAACAAAATCAGCCAAAGGACCAAAAACAACACCACCAACCAACAACCAGAGGGGAGGCCAAATAGAAAGCAGGGCCACCAGGTACCTGGGAACAGAAACCCAACCAGAGGCAATATACGCAATAGAGTAAACAAAGGCCTCAACCGCAGCACCCAGAGACAACACAACAAAAACAACACCCCAACGAACCATCGAAATAGGATAAGCAACCTACTTATAAAAACTACCAAACCCAACAAAACCCAAAACAACAACCAAGATCGTGCCACACCAAACATAACCTCATTTTCAACTCTTTCCTTCATAAATTTCTGAAGGGAAAAATTGAAAGAAAAATCACAACCACATGCCCCTTGGTTGTTACATGCCCTTATTGCCGGTATCAAGCAATCATTGGGCCATGGGTTTTTGCCCCGTTTCCCCTCATGTCGGCGTGTCTAATCACCAATTCATCCCTCGTCGGGCCTATGCCCCCATCCTCGGGGCATCAACGTTCAGTGCCCACGGGGCTGGGTCTTGGACCACCCCCTTCACCGGATTCCCCTCAGGCAGGCGGTCAGCATCAAAAACCAACCTAGGGCATTTAAGCTTTTGGGAAAAGGCACCACATTTATCTTCTCATTGAATTTATCCACAATCAACTCAAGCAGTCCCACCTGCTCTTTAGCGAATACGTTATCCACATAGAACCTCGCTTTAGTGTTGTTTTTACTTACTCCGTGACTGCCCGCCTTAGGGCTTCAATCCTATTGAGCACTGCACTCCTGACCTCCTCCCTAACCCTCTCATCCCCGCTCTCCATCAATACCATAGCCAGGTCTTTAATTGCATCCAAGGCCTCTGTCACCGCCTTAACTGCATCCCTCCCACTAAGCCTACCGAGTGATGCAGCCTTGGTTAACGCCGAAACCACGTTCTCCAAATACCTCAGCTCCCTATTGACATCAACGGCGCCGCGGACAATATACTCGTGAGTCGTAGTAGCATACACATAGTCGTATGGGCCCAAATAGCACTTCCTCCCATTGCCATGGTAGGCATAGTAGTAAACATTCGAGTCCTTCTCGTAGGCGTAGACAGCCTTAACCGGTAAACCACACCTAGGGCACACCATCAAGCTGTCCAAGCCAACCACCAAAACACCGAAAACAAACCCCTTTATAAACTTTGCTATTTACGTGTAATTTACACATGTAAAATGATAATAAATAATAATAAATAAAATAAGGAATAATACAACTAAAGGCAAATAAATAATACACCGTAGACGACGCACGGTTTTCAGAAATTTCTGAAGGTCAGAATTGAAAGTAAGAAATTACATTGAGCACGGCATTTTCCCGTTGCTTTTCAGAAATTTCTGAAACAGCAGGAAGCGCTCAAAAA
>Ga0081529_108729_pt1 | contig 18736 bp, 18 predicted proteins | sample EchGeymetagenome_FD_71012 | JGI IMG/M metagenome (GOLD analysis project Ga0081529, IMG submission 71012) | Ferrous microbial mat and aquatic microbial communities from Echinus Geyser, Yellowstone National Park, USA - transect B T=78-80 C v2... ...
TACTGCGGGGCTCATATGTCTCATAGGCTTACCTTTTACAATGTAAAGTTTTTCCTAAGAAAAGCCTTAAACGAAGTATTGAAATACAGTATAGATGAAATAGTTCAAAAAAGACATGATCGCTATCTCAATATAGGCTTTTACGAAAACGCTTAATTATTGCTTAATTATTAGTCTTTATGCCACTTTACCCTTAGAAAATGAGCCACTTCTTGGTAGTGTAGCTCTAGTTTGCCTTTATAAGCTTTGTGTACGGCTTCTCCTATGCGTCTTGCTATATGTTCGTAAGTGGTTTTGATTGTTACATACTTCGCATACATATGGTTCTTCAAGCTTTTCTTTGTTAAAGTAAGGATTGTGAATGTACTCTTATCATCTTGTTATTTCATCTTTCTTCTCTAGCTACGCCACGTTTTGAGCTTTTAATAAAATCCACAAACATAAGAGCGTATTTGTTGTCTTTGTATAAAGAAAGCACTTCTTCGATAGCATCTTTTTTTAGCTTTTGGCTTCTAAAAATTATTTTGTAAACATGCTTTATAATCTCTATATCCTCTTTGGAAAAACCTCTTCTTTCTAAACCTATTGTATTTATGCCAAAAAGCTTAGCGTGAGGGCCAGCCGCTTTTACAAAAGGCGGAATATCCAAAGATACACCGCTTAGTCCCCCCACCATAGCGTAAGCCCCTATTTTTGTATGTTGATGAGCTGCCGAAAGCCCTCCTATAAAAGCGTACTCACCTACTTCTACATGCCCACCAAGTGTAGCGCAGTTTGCCATAATAACACCGTCTTTTACCACACAATCGTGAGCTACGTGTGTATAAGCCATTAAGAAAACGTTTGCACCAATTGTTGTTTTCTTCTTATCAAAAGTAGTTCCTCTATGTATCGTGACGTATTCTCTTATGATTGTGTTTTCACCTATCTCTACAATAGAACCCTCGCCGTTATCTTTAAGATGCTGGGGGTCTTCGCCTATTATGGCTCCGTCGTATATCTTTACGTTGTCTTTTATGATGGTGCCTTTTCTTATAAGCACTTTGTTCTTTATCTTTACGTTGTTTCCTATCTTTACATCATCTTCTATGATGCAAAATTCACCTATTTCTACATTTAAACCTATTTCAGCTTTTGGACTTATTATATATGTCTTCATAAGTCTATAATTTTACCATATATTTAACGAGGGGTATAAAAGTTTAGATAAATTTCTAAGTTTAACCTTCACCTCTTCAACGTCTTTTCCAACAACGTTTATATGTCCTAATTTTCTCCCTTCTCTTGGTGTTTTTCTATACCAATAAAGACTAGCACCTTCTAAAGAGAATATACTATCTTTTAGTTCTTTTGTAAGATTTATATTACCTATTATGTTTATCATCCCACCTTGTGTTATAAGAGAGGGGGAGTGTATTGGCATATCTAACATTGTTCTTAAAAGCAGTTCAAACTGGGAATATTCTGCATCGTTCAACGTGTGATGTCCAGTATTGTGTACTCTTGGGGCAAATTCGTTTATATAAACGTCTTTGGCTTTTACGAAAAACTCCACTGCCAAAACACCTTTTTTTATATCAAGAGCTTTTAGAAGTCTTGAAGTTATAGCTTTGGCTTTTTCTTGTACCTCGTTTGTAAAAACATCTGTATGGTTGTACAGTAAGATACCGTTTTTATGTATATTTTTTGTCATTGGCATGAAGACGATTCTATCTTTTGATACACCGGCTATTAATGACATTTCAAAATCAAAATAACAAAACTCCTCTATTAAAAATGTATCTTTAGAGTCTTTTAATTTATTTCTTAAAAGCTCTAAATCATCTCTAGTATGTATTACATACTGACCTTTTCCATCGTAGCCGTTTGATATTGTTTTTACCACCACTTCTTTGTTTAAACTTTCTACAACCTCAAAAAGTTCATCTGTATTTTTAGCTTCGTAAAAAGGTACCACTGGAAAGTTGTGATCCTTTAAGAATTTTTTTTCTAAAAGCCTGTTTTGTTTTAACTCTATTGGTCTTACACCAGGATAAAGCTTATCCAGTAGCTTTTCACAACCAAATATCTTTTTGTCAAAATGCTCAAACTCATAGGTTATCACGTCGCTAAAAGCTGCAAACTCTTCCACTTCGTTTTCTTTGAAAACATGTTTAGTTACGTAAGAAGCCGGGGAATCTCCCTCAAAAGATAAGACAGCAAAATCTATATCCATCATGAGCCCTTCCATTACGCTCATCATGGCAAGCTGCCCATCGCCTATTATACCAATTCTCATAACATAATATTATAGCATCACAAGGTTTTGATAAATATATCTCTTTTTGCTGGTGGACAGCCTACTCCACAATAAAGCCTGGCTTTTGCAACGAGGTTTTTTCATGCTTTTAGCTCATATATATTCACGATGTAGGGAACTTGTATAAAACTTATAAAATGTGTGTATTATAATAGTATTATGAAAAATTTTATTTTCATGTTAGGGTTAGTTGGGGCTTTGTGTTTGGCTTTTGGTGGTGAGAAAGATACGCATCAAGTTATATACCAGACGATATATCAAAAGAAAGTGGTAGCTGAGCCTAAGATACCAGCGTCAAATCAACCGGCCTACATACAGCAATCTTACAGCAGAGAATATTATTATAAATCATGTATGATGGGCCATGAAAAGCCAATAACAAGTGTGGATGAGATGGCAAAGGATATAGCAAATCAGTTGGTTTGTAGCGAGCTTACACCTATAAGAGCTCCAATAGGTGTTTCTGTGATACAAACCTTCATGCTTATAAATCCAAAAGGGGAATTTTATTTATCAAGAAACATAAATAATTTAAGAAAAGAATACAAAATAGGTTATGTGTTGGTAGGCACATATTCTGTAGGTGATTACTCAACATCTGTAAATGCCAGAATAATAGATGCCTCAAATGGTTTAGTGGTAGCCACTGCACATGCTTCTATACCTACACAAATAATGAGCGATTTACTCTACAACTCCTCCCAATCTGTGCCAGAGCTACAGCTAAGAGGTTCTTCAATGGTACCTTCTTATCAAAATGTAGCTCAAGTAACGAGTGTGCCAGCACAAACTACTCCTGAAGTAACGAGTGTACCAGTACAAACTACTTCAGAAGTAAAGCCTCTAAAGGCGTGAAAAAATAGTTTAAGCCGGTGTAGCTCAGTCGGCAGAGCGAGGCATTCGTAATGCCTAGGTCGTGGGTTCGAGTCCCATCGCCGGCTAATTTTTAAAATGCTTAAATAAGAAGGAAAGATATTAAATATTAAAATTTCTTGTACAAGTTCCGATTATATTAAAATAGATAGTATATTAAACTATGCAAATGGAGGAAATGATGAATAGTCATCTGAAAATATATAAAAAAATATATAAACTTAATAACTATGCTTATCTCTTGTATAGTACTTTTTTATATGTTTTGTTAGCTTTTGTTCTAATTTTTAAAGTATCTTTGGCAAATGAGTATAGGCTAAATATCCACGTCAAACTTATGCCAAAAACTCATGAAGAAATTCATAAACATAAGAAAAAACCAGAAATTAATAAGCATCAAGAAAAACAGAGAATTATAACTAAAAAAAGCTCCATAAACAATTCTAAAAGTAGTAATGTATTTTCAGCTACATTTTATAAGCTTGGACTTTTATCTGACAATTATATATCTTACTGTATAAATCCAAGCTATACTTTTTATATACCTGTTTTAGCTGGTTATAAAGGAGGATCTATTAAACTTCATATAGGATTACCTAATAACTTAAGAAAAGATTCTTATGTTATGATAGTTGTTGATGGTTCCGTTTATGAAAATTATCAAGCTGGTTCTATACCATCTTTTATAAATATTGACTTACCAAAAAGCCCTAAATCAAAGTTTATAAAAATAGACGTAGAAGGATACCTAAGGGTTACTCATAGTGTATGTGAAGATATAAGCTCAAGGGCTACCTATTTAGAAATATACAAAGATAGTGAAGTATCTATAAATATAGATGAAAAACCCCTCAGTATTCATAACCTATTTAGCCTTTACAAGGCACATTTTCTCATACAAGATGATCCAGAAATCTTTTCGATGGCTTACTATCTTTCAAAATACTCGAAAACCAATTTTTATAGTGCCAGTTTATTGGAACCCAACAACAATTTTAACAACGCATACTATATTTACAAATCAAATAACAACAATACTTATGTTTTGGGGAATGTTTTCTACGTATCAAATAAATTTTTAGATGCACTACCATATTATCCTATTGCTTTAGCGGGTAGCGGAACAAAAATTTATAACATAGAACAAAGATCTCAAGAGCTAACAAATAAAGTTTCTTTTAAGCAATTGGGGATAGATAACATAAACCTAAATGGTGAACTAAATCTATCTCAAAATATTCTCTTGGATACATCAAAACTAGGTGGATTGCCAAAGCATCTTAATCTTTACCTTCATATAGTCCATACACCCATTTTAAAATCCCAAAACCCAAGTTTAAGAGTATATGTTAACGATGCACTTATAGATGCTTTTTCGGCCGAAAGCTCTAATAATCGCATATTTAATATAGAGATACCCTCTCGTTATCTAAAATATGGTGCGAATAGTATAAAAGTTTCTTTGGTGCTAAGCGTAGCTTCTCAAAACTGCTACGGGTCTATACCAAAAACCGCCATGAGTATCTTAGACGATTCTTACTTTGAGTGGGATAGCCTTGACAATAAGCCCAAAAAGATAAACGATTTTATAAGCAATTTAAATGGCAATGTTTTGGTGCTTTTAGAAGATAAAAACTTTGATGCTTATGCTCTAAAGTTCTTAGATGATCTAGGAAAATACGATAAGAATATAACTAATATAAAAGTTATGCCTTGGAATGGAAAGGCAAATATCAATACAAAAGGCTTTAATTTTGTAATAGTATTTTCTGATCCAGGCTCGTTATCAGCTTTATCTCATATTCCTATTAAGCTAAACGCCGGAGATTTTGATGTAGTCAATCCTCTTACAGGGAAAATACTTTTTAAAGCACGTTATTTTGATGGGTTTGGTGTAGTTGAAATAGCTAAACTTTATGACAAGCCGGCGTTGGTATTTTCTTTCTACAAAGATGAAGCAGCCATTTCTTATTTTAACTCTTTAGATTTCAAAGATTACTATAAAATGATTGGAAACGCTTCTTTTGTTTACAAAGATAATTATATTTCTTACAATGTTGGCAACGCTTTTCGTGTTCACTATGCTAAGTTACAAGGAATAGCTTATTACTGGGAAAGGTTCAAGCTATTCTTTGTGATTATTTTAGGAGCTTTGGCTGTCTATTTCTTGTTTTATGTCTATAAAAAGCTAACAAAACCTCCGGAGGTGTGATGATGAAAAGGTCTTTGCAAATCGGTATATTTTTAGCCGTTTTCTTTTTAAATACATTTCAAATTTACGCTAGGGCTTGGACCCAAAAAAAATATCATGTGAATATAAGTATAAGCTATTATTACCAAGAAGGTTCTGATTACTATGACAACAGCTCAAAATTAAAGAGTTCTCCCAACAAGTTTGTAAAAAACGCTGTTTATACCTATGTAGAGTACGGTGCTACAGATACTGTTACTATTACATTTCAAGTGCCATACGATATAGTAAAAGATGGTAATCAAACCTCCAGAGGTATTGGTGATGTGGATTTTGGTTTTATAAAAAATATTTCAAAAACTGCTTCTAGTTCTCTTTCTTTCTATGGTTTTGGGATTTTCCCAACTGGATACTCTATAGATGCTTCAAATATTGGCATAGGAAGAGGGTATGATAGGATAGGGGCAGAAGCTGGATTGGCTTATGGAAAGTCTTTCTCAAGAGGCTATGTAGAGTCTTCTTTAGGGTACAGATTTTATTCTGGTTTTCCATCTGATCAAATAAGGGCTTACACCCAAGGGGAATACGATATAAATAAATATTTTGGTTTATACGGAATGCTTGATGCCCAAATTGGTCTTTACAATGGTAGATCTTTATATTATAACGGCAACATAATACCTCAAGGCTATAGGCTTGTTCAAACTTATTTAGGTGTGGTTTTAAAGCCAAGTTTTGCAAATTTTAACATTGGATACAACAAAACACTTTGGGGGCAAGATACTGGAAATTTGCAAGGGTTTTACTTTGGATTTAATAGGAGTTTTTAATAACAATATTTATCTATGAATTTAGATACAACAATTACAAGAAGCTATAATAATGAAATGAGAATAGGTGATATCCTTATACAAAAAGGTTATATAACCAAAGAACAACTAGAAGAAGCTCTTCAGTATCAATCAAAGTATGGTGGAAGATTGGGATGGATCCTTGCTTCCCTTGGTTATATAAATAGATTGCAATTTTTTGAAGCTATTGCAGAACATTACAATTTGGAATTTATAAAAGATGTAGATTATATAATAAACACAATAGATGAAAGCCTTTTAAGGCGTTTTGATCCATTCCTGCTGATAGAAGTCCAAGCTATACCTTATAAATTAGAGGGCAACAAGCTCACAATACTAACATCTTATCCAAAATCCATAGGTTTAGAAAATTTTGTGAATGAACATTTTAAAGATTATATTGTTGATTATAAAGTGATAACTGATCTTGATGTATCTAAGATTTTAAATCATTTTTTTAAAGATCTATACTTAAATAAAGCCAAAAGAGGTTTATTTTATCTATTTCCAGAGTTTTCAGCCGCAAGGGTATTTACAAAAGGACAAGTTTTTGTCATGGGTTTGATTATCTTTTTCTCGTTGTTTTGGATCTATGTTAATATAAAATCTTACTTTATTTTTTTGATATCTATGATCCAAATTTTTTATTTTTTTGCCGTAGGGTTTAAATTTGTAGTGAGTATGGCTGGAGCTAAATCGGAATTAGAACAATACATAACAGATGAAGAAGTCCAGTCACTAAAAGATGAAGAATTACCGGTTTATACAATATTAGTACCAGTCTACAAAGAACCGGAGGTAGTAGGTATTCTTATAAACAGTCTGAAAAAAATGGATTATCCTCAAAACAAATTAGATGTTATTTTACTTTTAGAAGAAGACGACAAAGTTACTTTGGAAGCGGCTAAAAGCCATAGACCTCCATCCAACTGGCGGTTTTTGATAATACCCAGCGCCATACCCAAAACGAAGCCAAAAGCTTGTAATTATGGTCTTTTTTTCTCTAAGGGAAAATACCTCACAATTTACGACGCAGAAGATGTTCCAGAGCCGGATCAATTAAAGAAATGTGTAGTGGCTTTTAAAAAGGGTGGTAAAGACTATATATGTTTTCAATGTGCTTTAAATTATTTTAATAAAGATGAAAATTTCCTTACAAAGATGTTTACACTGGAATACTCTTACTGGTTTGATTACTTGTTGCCGGGGCTTTTCAACCTTAAACTACCTATTCCCCTTGGTGGTACCAGCAACCATTTTGATGTAGAGAAGTTAAAAGAAATAGGGGCATGGGACCCATTTAACACCACTGAAGATGCAGACCTTGGTGTTAGAGCTCGTGCAAAAAATTATAAGGTTGGAGTTGTAAACTCTACTACATACGAAGAGGCGAATGCTAATTTGGGAAATTGGATAAGACAAAGATCAAGATGGATAAAAGGCTATATGCAAACTTGTATAGTCTATCTTAGAAACAATAGAAAGCTGTTAAAAAATGTAGGATTTAAAGGCTATATAGGTTTTCATCTTCTGATATGTGGTACTCCATTGGCTTTTCTTGCTAATCCTATTATTTGGGGTGTATTTTTGATATGGATTATAACAAAGTCTCATATTATAAAATCTCTTTTCCCTTCTTATATATTATACATATCAATTTATAACTTGCTATTTGGAAATTTCATAGGTATATATTTAAATATGATAGCGGTATTTAGAAGAAAGTATTACAACTTGCTACCTTATGCGTTTTTAAATCCAATATATTGGTTTCTACATTCAAGAGCTTCTTATAAAGCTTTGTTTGAGCTTTTTACTAAACCATTTTATTGGCAAAAAACTCAACACGGAATAACAAAGATGAAGATAGAACACCAAAAAAGTATATGATTAATAAGCCCAAGATAGCATTTGCCTTAAGTATATTTTTCATATTTTTCTTAGTTTACTACGAGATAGGTAGTTATATGCTTTGTCAAAAGCATTATATAAACAAAACACTTTTGTTTTTTTCTGAAAAAGCAATGCTTGCCACTGGCGGATACCCTCCGAGGCTTGAAAATATAGGTTTTGTATACCCACCTCTTATATTTATCTTTTTCTTGATCTTTAAAAACCCTATTTTAGTTGTGTCTTTTTTGTCTTCGGCTTTAGCTACTACAATATTGTTTTTTACCAAAAATGTGAAAGCTGTATTACTTTTTCTCTCAGCTGTGGGCTTGTATGTTTCTTTGGAAGACCCTACGTATTTGCTTCTTTATTTTGTCCTTGTATTAGTATCTTATTTTCTTTTTCTTTACAAAGAAAAGGCTATGAGCCTTTACATCTTCGCTGCTGGACTTATTTTCGGATTTTCATTTTACTTGGATTTTACAATTATAACCCTTATTCCACTTATTCTTTATGCTATATATAAACAAGAAAAGATTGTAGAAAAGGAAAAACTTTTTTCGATATACATAGTTACGATAACTCCCATATTCTTTTTTGCCATCTCATGGTTATATCTAAATTGGGTGTTCATGAAGGATCCGTTTTATTTCATAAACTCCCCTTACTCAATTTTTCATCCTAAAAGTGTAGAAGCCATATCGGCAAAGAAAAATATTGTTGTAAGCCTAAAGCTTTTGATAGCTAAAACGCTTTATATATTGCCTCTTAGTCTTCCATACTTTCTAAGCTTGATAAATTATATAAAAAATAAACTAACGTTTTACACAGCCCCTCTTTACCTTATCTATATAAGTCCCATTGTGTTGATGTTTTTTGATATTTATTTTGGTATGTATAGTAAGGGATTTTCTGATGCTTTTGGATTGCTGTTTTTTTATGTGGTGTTTGAACATATTATATCGCATAAAAAGAACCTGATTTTGAATCTATCTTTTTATTTAAGCATCCTCCTTAGTTTTGTAATTATGCCATTGTCTTCATCTTACAACGAATCGACATTTTCTAGAGCCCTGTTGGGTATGCATATTAAACCAAACACTGTATATTACGAAGAAGCTGCTAACTTCCTCAAACATAAAAAGGGCAAGATTTTAGCAGACGATGTTGATGATTATCCAGTTATCTATTTTGTTGGTAATGCTAAAAGATTTGTACTGCCATACCAATACGAATTTTATACGGTTTTATCATCTCCCTATAATTTTGTAGATTATATACTTGTAGATACTTCCTCTACCAAAGATAAAGTATTTAATTTTTATAAAAGCCAAATACCTGGTTTTAAGCTTGTATATGAGAACAAAATGTTTAAAATATACGAAAAAGAAAGTCTCCATTAAATGCAATAAGTTAAATATAATATGAAAAGGGGTGAAGTCAGTGGATAGACGAGAGTTTTTGAAGAGACTTGGCTTATCACTACCACTCATGCTCTCTTTTGTTTCTCCGTTAGAAAGCTGTGGTGGAAGCGGTGGGGAAACTATCACATCACCGACAAGTACATCTCAGGTAAACAGTAAAATACTTTTTGGTTTGGGCGATGATCCTATAAAAATTATGTATACAGACCCTGGTGGACAGCAAGTTTACAATGCGTTAAAGCCAGATATTCTTTGTGGTTGGTTAAACGGCGGCAAAGATACGACTAAAAATACTATATATTCTACACTTGATTATCTTTTGCAGTGGAACGATTATCTTCAAACTTGGTCAAATCAAGGTATAGACCTGATGATAATTAGTTGGGAGAACTACGATGGACAAAATCCTGCTTTAGGTGGTGCTACATACGGTGATTATCATATATCCCCTCTTTTTTTGCAAGATATACAAGCACTATGCAATATGTTAAAAGGTTATAAAGGCAATATTTACTTTGCTTTAGCTACAGAACAATCTACTTATACAGCTTGCAGATACGATAACAATACATGTTCAAGCCAATATGAAGATGTGATAAATCAAACAACAGAAGAATACTTTTCCAAGTTAAAAGCAAACCTTTTAAATGCTATTAATATAATCAAATCAAACTTACCGAATGCTTATTATGGTATTAGCTTCGGTGGATGGTTAGCTACATTTTCGCAAGGTCAAAGCTTTATACAATACTTTAACGATGTTATTAACCAAAGCAACTTTATTTTCTTTCAAAGCATGCTAGATTATACAATGCAAGAAAACAACGGTTTTGGAAACCCTCAGCAGATCCTTACCAATTTAAACTTTTTTCAACAATACAACAAAAACCTAGGTGTATCCCATTATATGCCACACAACCAAAGAGCCGATGTGGTAACTTCAGATATGAATTATATGGCATCCACAAACTATATACAAACAATTAAATCCCTAAATTTAAAAGTATTTTGTTTTATGTACTATGGTTTGCTAAAAAATAACCCCTACGGTGATCTTGTGGCAACTCAAAGCTTTAGAACAGGGCTTTAAGAAGCGTGTTTTATGTAAGCGTGTTTTTAACTTTGTGTTTGTAATATATTGAACTTATAAAGATTGTTGATTTAAAAGCGTAAAAATGATATAATATTTGGAAACTTTTAAAAGGTGGCAAGTATGAAAGAAGGAAAGGTGGTTCAAGTAATAGGAGCGGTGTTAGACGTAGAATTTGACACAGAAGAATTGCCCCCAATAAGACACGGGCTTGTTATGGACAGAAGATTTATGGGGGACAACGACGAGTGGCTTACTGAAAAGCTTTATTTGGAAGTGGCTCAGCACATAGGAGAAAAAAGAGTAAGGGCTATAGCGATGGGACCTACAGACGGTATACAAAGAGGTGCCAAAGTTCAATATTTAGGTGGTCCTATCAAGATACCTGTTGGAGATGGTATTCTTGGAAGAGTTTTCAACGTTGTAGGACAGCCTATCGATGAAGCTGGTGATGTGAGCGCTACAGACCATTGGCCGATGTTTAGGGACCCACCACCTCTTACAGAGCAATCCACAAAGGTAGAGATACTTGAAACCGGTATAAAGGTTATAGATTTGTTAGAGCCCTACGTGAAAGGTGGTAAAGTAGGTTTGTTTGGTGGTGCTGGGGTTGGTAAAACCGTTTTAATGCAAGAGCTTATACACAACATAGCAAAATTTCACAAAGGTTATTCTGTGGTTATAGGTGTTGGTGAGCGTACCCGCGAAGGAAACGACTTATGGCATGAAATGAAAGACTCGGGTGTTTTGCCCTACACTGTTATGGTTTATGGACAGATGAATGAGCCACCAGGTGTTAGGTTTAGAGTAGCTCAAACAGGTATTACAATGGCTGAATATTTTAGGGATGTTCAAGGGCAAGATGTTTTAACATTTATAGATAACATATTTAGATTTGTGCAAGCGGGTTCTGAGGTCTCTACGCTTTTAGGAAGATTGCCTTCTGCCGTTGGATACCAACCTACATTGAATACAGACGTTGGTGAAGTGCAAGAGCGTATTACTTCTACCAAAAAAGGTTCTATAACCTCTGTGCAGGCGGTTTATGTGCCAGCTGACGACATCACAGACCCTGCTCCTTACTCTATATTTGCTCATTTGGACGCTACAACGGTTTTGGCTCGTAGACTTACAGAGCTTGGTATATACCCTGCTATAGACCCACTTGAGTCCACATCCAAATACTTAGCTCCAGAATTTGTAGGCCAAGAGCATTACAATGTAGCCATGGAAGTAAAGCGTATACTGCAAAGATACAAAGAGCTCCAAGAAATTATAGCCATACTTGGTATGGAAGAGCTTTCAGATGAGGATAAGGCTATAGTAAATAGAGCTCGCCGTATACAAAAATTCTTATCTCAACGTTTCCACGTAGCAGAACAATTTACTGGTATGCCTGGTTCTTACGTAAAGCTTGAAGATACAATAAGAAGCTTTAAAGAGATACTCACCGGTAAATACGATGATCTTCCAGAAAATGCCTTCTATATGGTAGGAAGCATAGATGAAGCTATAGAAAAAGCTAAGAAAATGTAATATATTATATATATGAGAAACTTAGCTTTGGCTTTAGGAATTTTGGCTACGGTAAGTTTTGGGGCTTTTGCCATGACCCCGCAAAAGATATTTGAAATGCACTGTATGCAATGTCACAATGGCAAGAGAGCCCCCTCTGCTGAAGAGCTTCACACAAAGTTTGCTGGCAAGAAAAAACAACTTGTAGAAGCTATATCTCACTGTAGACCAGCTATGGCTTTGCCAGCATCAGAAAGAGAAGCTATAATAAATTGGCTTTCTGCGAAGTAATATAAAGGCGGTATAGCTCAGGGGCTAGAGCGGAGATCTCATAAGTCTTAGGTCGGAGGTTCGAATCCTCCTACCGCCATTTTTTATTTTATATAATTTCTTCTACAATCTCAAAGTCTAGTTTTCCTTTTTGTTCATCTACTTTTATGACTTTTACTTTTACACTATCTCCCAATCTATAAGTTTTATGGCTTTTGGTATCTATAAACCTGTGATTTTCTTGGTCGTAGATAAAATCACCTTCCATAGAGCTTATGCTTACAAACCCTTCGGCCAATATGGTTTTTATCTGCACGAAGATACCGTTTTGTATTATACCGGTGATAATGCCTTCAAATATCTCTCCTATCTTATCTTTCATAAATCTTGCCCTTAGGAAATCTATAGCTTCGTATTCAATTTTGTCAGCCAAACGTTCTTTTTCAGACAAATGCACTGCAGCTTCTTCAAGGTAGCTCATATTAAAAGCTAAAGGTTTTTTCTTTAAGATGGATTTTATTATCCGATGTACTATAATATCTGGATACCTTCTGATGGGAGAGGTAAAGTGTGTATAATGTTTTGATGCAAGGCCAAAGTGCCCTATATCTATGGGTGAGTATTTGGCTTTTTGCATGCTTCTTAAGGTTAAAAATCTCACCAAAAACTCCTCCTCTTTTCCTTCAAAATGTTCTATAATCCGCTGAAAGAACTTTGGCTCGAAATCATCTGGCATTGTAGTTTTGTATCCGAGCCCAAATAGTATATTTAGAAGATTTTGGACTTTGTCTTTATTTGGTTTTTCATGAACTCTGTAAAAGCCTAAATCTGATTTTTCATTCATGAATGTTGCTATCACTTCGTTGGCAGATACCATAAATTCCTCTATTATCCTATGAGCTATATGTCTTTCGTAAGGTAGTATAGCGCTTGGTTCACCTGTTTCGTCTATTACGATCTCGGCCTCTGGTAGGTCAAAGTCTATACTTCCTAAGTCCCATCTTATCTTATGTCTTTTTCTATAAAGATTTTCCATCTCAATAAGGGTTTCTCTTATGCTTGGAAGTGGTGGCTTGATTTTACCAGTTATTATATCTAAAGCTTGGTCGTAGGTAAGCCTTGCCTTTGAGTTTATAACGCTTTCATATATCTCGTAATGTTTTAGTTTTGCGCTTTTATCAAAAACCATTTCAACGCTAAGGCAAAATCTGTCTTCATTTGGCACAAGGCTACAAAGGTTTGAGGATAGCTCTTCCGGAAGCATATGTATAGCTTCTCCTGGAAGGTAAACTGTGGTACCTCTTTCGTATGCTTCTTTGTCAAGGGCACTTCCAAATTTTACAAACAAAGACACATCTGCTATATGTACAAAAAGCCTGTAGTCATCACCTTCTTTTTCAAGATAAACTGCATCGTCAAAGTCTTTTGCTCTTACTGGGTCTATGGTAAAACAAGGTTGGTCTCTTAAGTCTTTTCGTCTTGATATCTCTTTTTGAAAATCAAATTTTTCTAAAAACGAGTTTAACTCTTTTATAGCTTCTTTTGGATATTGATTTTTTAAGTTGTATTTTCTTTTTAAAAGCTCCAAAGACAAGAAGCTCTCAGATGGATTTCCTATTATTTCAATTATTTTTCCTTTGGCTTTTTGAGTCTTTGTAGGATATTTTGTTATTTTTACAAGTACAAGTTGCTCTGGTTTTATATTTTTGCATTGGTTTTTAGAAAGTTCTATATCGTGAAAGTGGTTTTCATCTACTGGATTTGCAATGCATTTTTTGAAATTTGATATACTGCAAACAAACTCCTTTCTGGCTCGTTTTAGGACCCTTTCAATCCTTAGCTCTTCTTTTCCTTTGTAAAGCACCACATATCCTTCCACCTCGTCTTTATCAAACACTTTTTGCATTTCAAAAAATGGTATGTATATATCTTTAGAACTATCCTTTGGTATTAAAAATCCAAAACCTGCTGGATTTGCCTCTACGACGCCCACCACCTTTTTTATAGATTCTCTGTTTAGGCTAAAATGTCCTTTGGTGGTGATGATTTTATCTTGTTTGATTAACTCTCTTAGAACCTTCCTAAGTATCTTTTTATCCACTGGTATATGCTTGGCAAGTTCGCCGAAAGAAACAGGCTTTTTCTTAGAAGATAGAAAACTTTCTATAGCAGTAACTATCTCTTCTTTTTCCATTAGAGCTTTACTCTCCCTTTAAACTCTCTTTGTAGTTCTCTCTTTATGTCTTTTTCTTTTAGCTCTTTTCTCTTGTCGTAAAGTTTTTTACCCTTGACTAGCGCTATGTCTACTTTTACTTTGCCGTTTTTAAAGTAAAGGCTAAGCGGTATTATCGTATAACCTTTTTCCTTTGATTTTCCTAAAAGCCTCAAAATTTCCCTTTTATGAAGAAGTAACTTTCTCTTTCTAAGTGGGTCTGGGGGTTTTATGGTGGCGTACTTGTAGGGAGCTATGTATAAGTTGTGTAAAAACGCTTCTCCGTTTTCTATTCTAACAAAAGCATCTTTGAAAGATACGGTTTGCTTGTTCCTTATGGATTTTATCTCTGGTCCTAAAAGCTCAATACCTGCTTGATAAGTTTCCACAATCTCATTTTCATGTAAGCCTTCTTTGTTTACATACCTTGGTGTATTATTTTGTTCTTGTTTTTTCATAATATATAATATACTATATCTACATTAGTAAGTGTATTTAATTTGCGCAAAAGCTATGGAGCCATGTTATAATAATATTTTGATGGAGGCTTAGTATGAGTATAGGTATTATACCCAATGAAACCTTGTTTGTGGAGATTGTACTTTTCTTAATTTTTGTAGCTATTGTAAATTATATGGTTTTGAAACCGTATCTTGGTATAGCTAAAGAAAGACAAGATCAAGCTGATAAAACGCTTAAAGAAGCTCAGGCTCTTGCCAAAGAACGTGAAATGCTTTTGAAAGAAGCTCAAGAGATCTTAGAAAAAGCTAAAAAAGAAGCTCAACAGATTTTGGAAGAAGCTATAAAAAAAGCAAACGATGAAAAACAAAGAATATTAAAAGAAGCAGAGGAAAAGGCTGAACTTGAATATCGTACTCAAATAGAAAAGATAAAACAAGAATTAGAAGAACAGAAAAAAGTTTTGGAAGCTTCTTTGGACTCTTTAGTAGAATCACTGGTAGAAAAAGTAATAAAGGGGTAAGTTTATGTCTAGCTATGTATTTGAAAATATATGGAAAGCTGTTAACGTAATATTATTTTTTGCTCTAGTTTATAAGTTTGCTGGTAAGCAAATAAAAGATATGTTTGAGAAAGCTTACGAATCATTGGTATCTCAAGTAGAAGAACCTCTTTCTAAGCTTTTATCAAATAGAGAGGCTGTATCTTTGGCCAAAAAAGAAGTTGAAGAAGCAAGAAAGAAATATGAAAAAGCTCTTGAAAATCAAAGAATACTTGCAAAAGAACAATATGATGAGATACTGTCTCATGCAAAGATGGTGGCTCAGAATATAGAGAAAATGGGTAAAGAAATGGTAGAAGTAGAAGCCAACAGGTTAAAGTCCCAACTTATATCTGGACTAAGTTCATCTTTGATATCAAAAGCAGAAGTTAAGCTAAAAGAGGCTTTTAAAGATGAGAAGGTAGAAATTTCTTATATAAAGTCAAGGCTCGAGAGGTTAGGCAAATGAAGGTAAACAAGGAGTTGGCTAGAAAGCTGGCAAAGAAGATCATTTCTTCCGTTCCAAAAGATAAAGAATCTCTTAGCGCTGTATCTGATTTTTTAGGGCTTTTAGGAGTACTTTATAGAAAAGAACCAAAATTTAGGGATTTTGTTTTGTCTCCTTTTGTGCCAAATGAGCAAAAAAAACTTTTTATAAAAAGTCTTATACAAAAGGGTAATATACCAAAAGAAATAGAGTTTTTCGTGGATGAGCTTATGGATTTAAACCTTCTTAGAATTGTTAATGAGATTAAAAGGCTGTTTGATTATGAATCTGAAAAGATATTGTCTATTTATAAAGGTAAACTTATCTTCGCTAAAGAGCCTGCAAAAGAGCTTATAGACGAAATAATACAAAGAGTTGAAAAGGTTTTAAATAGAAAGATAGAGCCAGAAATATCTGTTAACGAAGCATTGATAGGTGGGTTTGAGTTAAGGCTTTCTGGATTGGTGCTTGATACATCTGTAAGAGGTGTTTTGCAAAATTTGTCCAATAAAGTTAAAAGCTTATAAAACAGTGTGAAGGTAAAAGCCGCCAGCTGGAAGGGCCTTCACGCTAAAAAGAAGGCGGGGTAAAAATACCAGCATCAAGGATATCCTTGATAAAAGGGTGTGAGATATGACACTTGCTTACGACGACGCTTTGGAGATACTGAAATCTCAGCTTCAAAGCTTTGAAACAGACATAAAGATGGAAGAGGTTGGCGTAGTTTATGCTGTAGGTGATGGTGTTGCAAGAGCCTACGGTCTTGATAACGTTATGGCCAACGAGCTTTTGGAATTTGATAGCGGTGAGGCTGGACTTGCTTTTAACCTTGAAGAAGACAACGTTGGTATCATAATACTTGGTTCAGAGTCTGGTATAAAAGAAGGTAGTATAGTAAAGCGTACAGGTAGAATATTGGATGCTCCTGTGGGTGAAGAGCTTGTAGGTAGAGTTATAGATCCATTAGGTAATCCACTAGATGGCAAAGGACCCATCAACGCAAAGCACAGAAGCCCAGTAGAAAAGATAGCCCCGGGTATAGTAAAAAGAAAGTCCGTTCACGAGCCTCTTCAAACTGGTATAAAAGCTATAGACGCTATGATACCAATAGGTAGAGGGCAAAGAGAGCTTATAATAGGAGATAGGGCTACTGGTAAAACCACCATTGCTATAGATACTATTTTAAACCAAAGAGATGCCGATGTTTATTGTATATATGTGGCTATAGGCCAAAAGAAATCTACTACCGCCCGTATTATAGAGCTTCTTGAAAGAGAAGGTGCTATGAAATATACCACTGTTGTGGTGGCTTCTGCTACAGACCCAGCTCCTTTGCAATACTTGGCGCCATTTACAGGTTGTACTATAGGTGAGTATTTTAGAGACAACGGTAAGCACGCTCTTATCGTTTACGATGACCTATCAAAACATGCAGAAGCTTACAGACAACTTTCTTTGTTGGTGAGACGTCCTCCCGGAAGAGAAGCTTATCCTGGTGATGTATTTTATCTACACTCAAGACTTCTTGAAAGAGCGGCTAAGCTAAACGATGAGCTTGGCGCAGGTTCTCTGACAGCACTTCCTATAATAGAAACAAAGGCTGGCGACGTGTCAGCTTATATACCAACAAACGTTATATCTATCACCGATGGTCAAATTTATTTGGAACCAGACCTTTTCAACAAAGGTATAAGACCAGCTATAAACGTTGGTCTTTCTGTGTCAAGGGTTGGTGGTAGTGCTCAGATAAAAGCCATGAAGCAAGTAGCTGGTACTTTGAGGCTTGACTTAGCTCAGTTTAGAGAATTGGAAGCTTTTATGCAGTTTGCTTCTGACCTAGACAAAGCTACTCAAGACACCATCAATAGAGGTTTAAGGCTTGTGGAATTGTTAAAACAAGGTCCTTACAGTCCTATACCTGTAGAAAAGCAAGTTATAGCTATATACGCAGGTACAAACGGTTACCTTGACGATATACCTGTATCATCTGTAAGAAAGTTTGAAATGGAGTTATATGGATTTTTAGATGCAAACTTTAAAGACCTATTAGATGAGTTAAGGACAAAAAAAGCCATAGATGAGTCTGTAAAAGCTAATCTAAAAACAGCCTTAGACAAATTTAAAGCAAGCTTTATTCCATAATAATTTGGCCCCGTTTTGGGGCTTTTATTTAAATAACAACCTTCTTTTTATAATATTTATCAGTTAATCATTGCAAAATCGTTTATTTGTTATATATATAGTTATACCATTTTTGAAAAGGAGGTTGTTTATGGCTTACGAAAGACTTATAGGTAGTCTTAAACAAGAAAGCAAAGTTTTAGTGTCTGAAGAGATCAGAAGAAGAAAAGCACTTTTAGATAAACTTAAATCTAGTCCTAAAAGTGATTTTGAAGATATATATAGGGAGGAGAAAGAAAAACTTGAAAATAAACAAAAATTGATGTAAAATATACTTAGTTTTATTTAGGGGTCGTAGCTCAGTTGGGAGAGCGCCGATATGGCATGTCGGAGGTCACGGGTTCAAGTCCCGTCGACTCCATTAAGGCTTCATAAAGTATAATAATTTTCAAGGTTTTCAGGTATAATAATAGTATGTCAAAGAAAAAAAGCGGTATAAGGTTAAAAGATTTT